>Ga0126342_10004871_pt1 | contig 23158 bp, 16 predicted proteins | sample Cyp1metagenome_FD_92528 | JGI IMG/M metagenome (GOLD analysis project Ga0126342, IMG submission 92528) | Coral microbial communities from Lord Howe Island, Old Settlement Bay, Australia - Cyphastrea 1 metagenome | ecosystem: Host-associated > Invertebrates > Cnidaria > Coral ...
CGCCCCCGCATGAGTGGAAAAGACGGTCGTGCGTGCTGCCTCTGGTGTTCAGGAATATAACAAGGTTACGATCAAAACCGACGGCAAGTACAAACACAAGGGTCGAGTCACAGCCCATTCACAATGATACATATATATATATATGATATATATATATGATATATATATATATGATATATATATATATATGATATATATATATATGATATATATATATATGATATATATGATATATATATATATATATATATTTGTATATATATAATATACATTGTACATCTTTTATGGGTCTTTTTTAGTGGTCTGCAAGGATGCGCAAGGTGAACAAGGCGAGATGGAACGAGATCGAACGGGGTGGACCCTCACCTGGACTCTGCGACGGTTAGCAATTTGCGACTTGTCTCTTCTGGTTTTGGTGCCTTGCTCTGGGCACATACTCTCTTAGGGTACATTGGTAGTCAGTGATTTTGCGGATTGAAATTGTTCAGTGACCCTTGATGCCATTGTTTTTGGCAAATTGGCAAAATGTTTTGGCAAAAACACGCCCCGCTTCATTCGGATGGTCCAACTTAGCGCTTCTTCTTGAGAAAAGGGTCTGAATGCCAATTTTCCACCAACTGTCCAGTTTCCTTTGCGGAATTCAGGAAAAGCTATTTTTCGGAGGACTTGGTGGGGGTCTGTTTTATACATTTTGAAGGGGCCAAAGCAAAGTGGCAAATTGCCTTTCTGAAATAGAAACATTTGGCTCAAGCCTGTCCATAACACAATTTTCTTCGAAAAGGGTCCTTGGTGAAGGGGTCCTGGACGCGCCGCGCCAAAAAGGTCTCCAAAATTCAGCTCTTTTGGCGCGCGCGCGCGGCGCGTTCAAGATACCATTCACCCCGAGGACCCCTTTCAAGGGGAATCTTGTTTCCCACTGGACATGAACTCGCGCTTCGCGGAAAAATGTAACATGCGTTTGTTGTTTTTTTTAGAGGTAGTTGACAGCATTTTGAAAAACAAATCTAAGCATGTGTGGCTGGGTTCCTGGCATGTGCATCTCATTTGAAAGCAGATGTTTTTTTGACACAGGTCCCATGGTTTGGCAGGAAGGTTACTTGTGCAACAGGACACAACATGAACGATGAACATAAGTGGAGCACTTGAAACAGAACTGCAGTGTGACCGTTATTTTCTGTGTTCCTGGCCGTGGCATTGTTTTCTTGGAGGTTTTCACAGGGGTATGCACTGATGATTTTGCATTTTGGAAAGCTTTCAACAAAGCCCACCAACATTCAAACATGATCTTATCTTATAAGCAGAGTGTTGGGGATTTTCCTGGGGATTTTTTTTTTTAAGGTGACCCGTGGGGAAAAAATACCACTATGCACACTTACCCACTGCACATGCACATGCTGCGCATAACTGATGCAAACAAACACCACAAACATATTTGATGATTTTTATGGTATTGAAGTGGCACAACTCACACTTGGCATGGGCAACTTGCCATGGCTTGCGCTGAGCCAGTCCGGCAGCAGCTAGTCGTGCTGTTGGCATCGCATGGAGATGGAAAAGTTCACACTTCAAACCCAGATAGCCGAGTCAGTTATATTTTATTGAACAGAGAAGCTTTGGGCGAACCCGATGTGCAGACTTGCATTCAATCATATGAGAGGCAGAAAGCTTTGCCACTGGGAAGCATGTGTGAAGATCATGGAAGTTTTGGCAGTGGGAATGAAATCTTGGGTGTTGCGTTAATAGAGCCGTTTGCTTTGCATAACGCTTTGCTTCCACTGTCACGTGAGCAGCTGATCCAGTACAAATTTTGGCAGAGACTGTTGGACATAGATCTGCATGAAAAGATTTTTTGGTTTCATTGCTTGATGGTCAGAAGTTTCAAGACACCACTTCCACTGCTCACCTGTGCTGCCCGATGTAAGAGTCGTTCATTTTCTCTTGTGATCGATGAATGGAGGGACAAGATCTTCACGGAGCGTGTCACAGGCATTCGACAAGCAGATCTAGATTTTTGGAAAGGCTTCTGTCAAGGGGAGGCCCCTGGCATCGTGCTCAAGTTGCCAAAACCATTCACATTTTTGGTTCTGTCAGGTTTGTGGAAAGAGGTTGGTGTTCCCGATGTTGGGTATGAGAAAACCATTGCAATCCATGCTGGTTGGGGCTCCAGAAGATCTGTTCATGCTGGGAAGTTTGGGCAAGCCCTGTGGGAAATTCGATGCAGCAACAAGTTCAAACCTGTCAATGCCGAAGGCCCTGAAAACTTTGCTTCCTTTAACTTGCCTTCTGTTGAGGGGCGCGCTGAACTGCTGAACTTACTTCAGACAGTTTCAAGCGTGCTGCAGCACGGAAGGCCATGTGAAGGGGAGGCTAGGGAGAAACTTTGCCAGGATGTTTTGGCAGCAGCCCGGTCGATGCAAAAGCTAGATGATGAAGAGATACATTTTCAACATGCCAGCAGTCACAAATACTGCAAGAAAAATTCAAAGTACAAACCGATCAAATTGCTTGAATTTTTTTGGCTGGCAGATTTGCTAAAGCAGGACGCCTCCTTGCGTGAAGCCTGTGACCTAGCTTGCAAAGCCTGTTTGCCAAGGTCCCAGTATGCAGAAGCAAAACTGTGGATTCAAGGCCAGGAGTCCAGCTCAGCCATGCGAATACCTCACCCTTCCACCATCAGCCGGGCCAGGGGTCGCATTGACTGTGCCTGGATGCTGTTGTTTCGTGAGATGTTACTTGACCGTATGCGCAGTCCAGGGGGTGTGAGGGTGTACATCCAAACTGATGCCACTTGGCAAGCGGCCCAGGAATACCAAATCACTTTGATGAACATTGTGGACGCCGGTGGCCTATGCAATTTGTACGAGGACTGGATGGGGGAAAGGGAATGGGGTTTCATAGTTTAATGTGCATTGGACTTTGACCATGTATTTTTTCTAACTGGTTTGATTTGGTTTTGCGATTTGATGGATGGATCATTCATGCCTATGTCGAAGTGGTTGTGCTCACAGGCTTTTCTCATTGAGTCACAGGTGTTGTGTCTACGAATGTATTGTTGCTTGCATGTTGAAGATTGATGTTGTCAAATCTCACACACATAAACCCAACTCGAACAAACCTGTCGGCTTCCCAGTCCAATCCATTGGCTCAACAGTTGAAACTCCGTGCACGTGTTTGCACGTGTGACCACCGTGGATTCATGGATGTGAGAGATCGTAAGGCAGGAGAGTCAAGTGATGGCAGCCCCACTTCACCAGACTATGACCGGAACAGCAAGGGTAGTCAAGAAGATGTTGCAGAAGAGAAGAACGAAAAGCTACCCGTGCCAGAGCCAGCAAACCCACCAAAAAACAGGCCCAAGTCTCGTGGCCGATCCAAGTCCAAGTCACCTGCTGGTGGTGGTGGTGGTGGTCATAGGCGACATAGACGACATGGTGACAAATTGTCACCCCAGCCAAGTGAGAAACACAGAGACAAATCCCGACACAGTCACAGAGACGTCAGGCACAGTGATGCTCCCGGACGCCACCACTATGACAATGATGGTGGCCCTGGTTCTTACCGCCTGCGCAGCAGGACCAGGAGCTCTTGGCGGAGGCAAGGTGGTCATGGTGGCTACGATGGCAGCTACAAGCATCATGGCAGCTACAACTATGGCAACAACAAGGCCAAAGATGCGAAAGGGCAGTGGCCCCCCAGGCCTGCTGATGTTGGCCAGACATGTGGCATCTGTGGAGTGTACATCAAGTCCACTGATCCTGCTGTTCTGGCCACCCACCAAAGGACTTCCACAAAATGTGCCAAGGAGTTGGCCCGGCTTGAGGGGAAGGAGGATTTTGAAGGACGCCGGGTGCAGTGTGATCTCTGCGGCAAATGGGTAGCACCTGGTCCAGCTGCCATGGCCATGCACCAAAACTCTGAAGCTTGTGAAAGTCGTCAAGCGGCCTCCAGCGACAAGCCTGGAGTTGAGCCATCAGAGAAGAAGAAGCCAGCTGAACCTATGAAGTGGAATCTGGACAAGCATGCAGCTTCTAGCTCCAGTGGCCCTGACTTGTCTGACGTGAGTGATCTGTTTATGAGCTTGGCGAAGATCATGAAGCGAAAGTAGGATGGTAGATTTGCCGACAGGCTGTGAGGCTTCATGAGTCTTCTAAATTCGAATTTCAAGCACTGCGCTGCCATCACACTAGTCACTATCTGTGTGCCTTGACAGAAAAAAAGGATGGCCGAGCCTTTGAGCCCAGGGTGAAAGTATTGTTTTTTGAAGTGTTGACTGAGCGCCTTGTCAATCTGCAGCCTTTGTATTTTTCCACTTTCGCCAATTCAGAAAATTGGCCCCACCAACCCCTCCATACTAGAAAACAAATAGCATGAAAATATACATCTAGTTTTTGGATGGTTTTGGTCTTGGCACATGTCCAGCTCGCTGCCCTCTCCAGGACATCCTTCAGTTGGAAGATGGCATGCAGCTTGACGAGGGGCAGCGTCTGAATCCAGAGCGTGTGAAGCATGAAGGAGACGTCATGGATAAGATTGACCGCAGCATCACATGGCACGTGTGCCCAGTCATGATGTTGGGACACAGCAGGACAAATCTTGCAGCAAAGTTCAGAGTGTTTTTACACACCTTGGGGCTGCTGGTTGGGAGCCGGTCTGAATTGAAAGAGTTGGCAGAGAGCATAGTTAGCATCCACACTGACTATGGGACCGAAGTTGGCATTAGCAGGGTGCTCCCTTGTAGCATTTCTGATGCTTTGCCTTATATGCATGTCGACACGCCTTGCCAACCAGAAACCCCGATCAGAGACCAGGACAACTTTTTCTTGGATGATATGCACGTCCAAGATGATGACATGTTCGTCACAGATTTGTCTGAGGACTTGCTTGTGGACCTCAGCAGTGTTCTGGAAGGGCCAGATTTGATGCACATCATCCATAATGTGACGAACGGTTTGAGCAGCGTTTGCGATTTCTATGATGGCTTTTTGACACAGTTGAAAGCTGTGAGCAAACTACTCAGCACCCGTGAGACCAAAAGGCAGCTGCTCCAGACTTGTTTTTCTTGGTCAGATGTTGGGTGTGGTTTCCAACAAGACGTCAAGAGTTTCAAGGTTTCTGTGCATGAGGAACGGTGGAACACCATAGCTTGCGCCATTGAAAATTTACATGAGCTTGAAGTAGCCTTGAGGTCATGCTGGGACCTTGGCAAATTTCTTGGCCAGGGCAAGGGCCATGAGTCTGGAGGTCAGTATGGCCAAAGTGAGGCACATGGTGTCAACCTAACCTTGGTCGATGAAGCTTTCACATCTGACTTTTTCTGGGGCGCTCTGAAAGTAATGCTTCAAATTGCCCATGTGCAGAGGGAAGCGGTTCGGTACATCACTTCTTGCCCTTGTCACTATGGCTTGTGCAGAGATGGTGTGGACTCACACATCTTGTCCATGTGGGACCGTTGTCCTTTGCGGGGACGCCGTTGCCCTGAACTAGCAGCTGGTGATTTCTTTGGTCTTCTGCAGCAACTTTTTGATAGCAAGGCAAGCATGTTGGAAACGTTGCTTCCTCGTGGTTTGGCCCAGGAAGAAATTTTGCAGCTTTTGAAAGGGTTCATGGTTGCCAGACAGCATTTGCTGGCGACGTATGTGGTGAAGTTGTCTTTTTGGAATCAACCACCTCACCTTCTGGCTGGTTTGGCCCATCACAACAGGTTCACACGGATGCAGTGCCTGAGGGATTGTTTGAGCTCATTGTCGGGCCACCCTGCCATTCTTCGCCTGAAGGATTTGGAGGACGAGTGCTATTGTTTCTTGGAAGCTGGGGGTGTGTGGGAGGCTTGCCCACAAGCGCAGAAGTTGAAAGCTTTTGCAGCAGAACTCCGGCTCATGTTTGCAGAAGCTTGGCGTGTCGAGGGACAGCATGCCCGAACCAAAAAAAGCACGACTGTGGCGCCTCATCACTCAGCGCCTTACATATCCCTCGCCCATCGCGTGAGTGAGTTGAAGGCCCACCTGCGCGCGCGTCCTGAGTCTCTACTGAGGTTAGCAGATCTCATGGACGTTGTGTCGCATGGTGAGGCTGCTGCTCAAAAGCTTGGAATCGATGCAAACTTGTTGAAAAGGATTGGGTGGTCCAGCGCGATCTCCAATCGTGGCAGCTTGAAGTTTGATGCCATCTACCATGATGATCCCTTTTGCAAATATGCGCTGGCTTTGCCCGCCAATGTGCAAACCCGCACAATCAATGAGAAGAGTCTTTGGGCCCTACTGAAGGACAAACCAGGAGCGTTGGATGCCCTGGCTTTGCCTGGTGGTGCTGTGGAGTTGAGGCGGCGCTTGGCATTATCCCACCTCAGAAGCACAGTTGAATCAAATATGTTCATCACTATGAAGTTCAACCCGCAGACTCTGTACCATGTGCACTCCATCTTGACACATCGAAAAGACACCAGCGGTGTGACCGATGATGCTGCTTCAGTGGTGTCTCCTGCGGTCTCTTCGGATTGCGCCGTGGACATGGCAGATTTTTTGATTGGTGGTGGCGACGTGTTTTGCAAGGAGGTTGTTGTTTTCTCTGTCCTGCATGGGCACCCAGAGAATTATCGCAGGACAAAGGTAGAAGAGGGTGCCTCTTTGAGCGGCTTGTGGTTTGTGCAGGTACATGAGATCATGGAAGCCAAAGGCGGTGGGGAAGAGTTGCTTGTGGCTCTGCAGCCAAGTTTCCTCACTGCACCAGAAGAAATAGAGGCAGATGAAAAGCCACAGCAAGCTCCTTTGGCCTTGCACATTGGTCAGCTGCCTTTGTCTGAGCTCATGGAAGCCCACGTGTGGAAAATGAGGGGCGGCCAAATAGAGCACAGGTTTGATCGCCAGCTGCGATCAACCGTTTCCCCTGAGTTGTTGCAAGACTTCAATGAAGTTACGAGGAAGTTGGTCAAGTCCCCTGAAGGTTTCGGACTTGGGCCATCACTGGCAGAAGGGGAAATAGAAGCCTTGGACATCCTTGTTGCCTCAGAACTTGTCTGTGGGCCACCTTGGAAGCTGACACGGGCTGGCCATGAGCAATTGCGCCAATGTGTGTGGTTGTGCAGCCCTGAAAAATTTTTGAAAAAGCCCGAGGAAATAGATGAGTTGGGAGATGCTTCCACGTTCCAACTGCTTCTGGAGCTTGATGCTAGAGGGTGGACCCATGAAGTCATTTCCAAAGAACACCACAAAAGGCTGAGGAAACAGCGTCTCAAGTATTCTCAAGGTGATCAAGTTTGGCATTCCAAAGAATCTGATCAGACTGTTTGCCGTTTCTTCTTGCTGGCTCTTCTGCAGTTGGGCAGCTCCACCTTCACAGAAGTCCCATATGGGGAAAAGCCGAAAATATACAAAGTTCTTTTGGGAATCGAAGCCCCGGAGGTGAAAAGACCAAGGCGTGTGCAGCATGTAGATGACACGCTTTGGCTGGATGAGGGTGATTTGCCCATGGGCTCTGGGAAGAGGAGAAAGAACAGGAAATCAACGGCCAAGAAGGCCCGCCGAACTTCAACTGATGGAGCTTTGTTTTCTCAGTCTGCTTCTGCCAACTCAGAAGAGGGGTTGAGTGATGGCGATGACAGCAACGATCCAAGCTCCAGCTGTGGAGGCGATGGTGAGCATTCACCTTCAAAAGGATCAAGCTCCAGCTCCTCGTCTTCTTCTGATTCCTCATCAGATTCCTCTTCCAATAGTTCTGACGCAGAGGAGAGGAAGGATGGTGAGGGAGGAGCAGATGCAGCTGCATCATCTGCATCTCTTCCCCCTCTTCCACCTCCTTCTGAACCCCCGCCTCCTGTTGATTCTGGACCAATGCCACATATCAAGTTGAAAGGGCGAGGGTTTCGGTGGGGCCCACACCTTTTCACCCCAGTTGGAAATGATTCAAACAATCCAAGCAGCTGGCAGATCAAGTGCGGCGTGCCTGGACACAACATTTCCCAAGCTTGCACCAAGAGGCGCGCCTGCTCTTTCTTGGGCAATCTGGAAACACAGCGCGTTTTGAAATATTGGGCGTCTTTGGGTCCTTTGGTGGACACAAAAGAAGAGCATTTAGCTTTGTGGGATGAACAGGTTTCGGCAGACATCGAGGCTGGCAAGGTGCCTTCAAATCATGACTTAGATGCCCAGGTCTCACCTTAGTAGCTTTCTGTTTCAGGGTGGTCTAATAAAGCAACTGAATACTTACAGTGTTTGAGTGGGAGTGATGATATTCATGAAGCAACATGGGTGAAGATGTTATCTTAACCTTGTCTTGTGAGACAGAGAGCTAGTGTTTGAAGCCAAGGCTGCAAGATTCTTTGCATCTTGACTTGCGCTTGTGATCCAAAAGTGTTGGGCATCGTTTTGACTGAAGCTGTGAATTTAGGTGGAACTGCAGAAGGCAGCAAACTGTTTGTGGGAAGCCCCTGGGGACTTGTACTTAGAGGAGAAAAAGCAGCCACGCAAGCGTCACGCGCGCAATCAGCAAAAATAATGAATTTTCTCTTCTGGTTATGGAAATTGGTGTTTTGTAATGCTTTTTGAATGTTTTAATGTTTTATTGGGTCCAACCTTGATTTTCAAGAATCTGCTTTAAAAAAGAAGAAAATTGAGATTGATTTCATTTTGATTTTCGTTGAATTTCGTGCGTTTTCGTTCGTTTTCGTGCGCTGTCTTTTGGCTACTTTGGCTGCGGCCGGAGAAGAGTTTCTGAGGTGGCTGGACGAAGGATGTTGAAGGTTTTTGAAGGTTTGTTACAAAGTCTTTCAAGGCAAATCTTCTGTCTAAATGGCTTTTTTTAAGGAAAAGGCAGCTCAGCCCATAGCCAAAAGTGGTTTCGTGCCCGAGGGCAAGATGATTCAATTTCGTGCGTTTCGTGCGTTTCGTGCGTTTTCGTGCGTTTTCGTGCGTTGTTTGGTGGTTGCTTATTTCGTTGGTTTGTGGACGAAAAAAAGATAAAATTTTGAAAAAAAATGAAATCGACGGAAGCCAGCGTTTAGACTGAATTCAGACTTTTTTTTCGTGCAGCGCAACCTTTTCTGGTTGGTTCGAAGAATTTTCTTTGCACATTCATCTTGTGGATGTTCCTCATGTTTTTGTTCAGAGAAGAATGCAATTTGGCAATGGTGTCCTTTCAGCGGCTTCTTGTCGTCAACTTTGGCAACATTGTGGCCGAATCAAACCTCATGCTTATTGCCAAGAAAGCTTTGGCCCAAACCCAAACCACAGACAGTGGTTAGCTTGAAGCAGAGAACGACGCCACAATGGATGATGATGACAAGGGCTGCCAAGCCAAAAGGCAGCGCAAAGCAGTTGTTCATGATGCTGAACAAGGAGAGGTGCCACAGAAGAGATTTAGACGAGGATCTTTGTTAGATCAGATTCAGAAGCAAAGTCTCCCACCTGGCCCTTTGAGTCTATCGTCCTTGCTGCACTACCCACACCACATCGTGGAAACTGCGTTTGTAGTGCCGGGCTGTCAAGCCCGTGCATTGGATTTGCTCCGTCATGGGGTCATTGAGGGAAGTGACTATTCAGGGGTTTTTGCAGAGCGGGAAGCGAAAAGGTTGATGTTTCTAGCTCTGGAAGAGCAGTGTGGCTTCACGGTGTGCCACCAGATCAGCAAGACGTGTGACTCAGACCCGCTCTGTCAGGACTTGCTGGTGAACGCTTCGGACCTTTTAGACGGAGGCTCGTCTTGCGTTTTTACCGACATCAAGGAGCAGATACATCCCACTGCTCAGGAATTTCTTGCAAACCTGACGCCTGAGCCATCATGTGACAGAGATGGATGTTTGAGAGCTTATGCGGCAATGGAAAGCTTTCTGGTTGAAAATGGCAAGTGGGCAGTTGATGAGGCGAGACTTCGTGCAAAGATCTTAACCATGCTTGTCACAAGTAACTTGTTTTGACCTGTGAGTAACAAGTAACAAGTACAAATGTATTTTACAAAGGGTTGATTAAGTCATTTTTTCACAAGACTCTCTTGTGCACTCACCACACCAAAACCTAGTTGTTCAAGTGCTCACTTGCAGGGTCAAAGCACAGTTCAGAAGCCAAGAACAGTTCGATTTCGCTGTGTGATTATATTTGTTCCTTCGACCTTTTAATTTATTAGGTCTAGATTTGAAAAGCTTCACCTTGCTCAGTGCCAGGAGCACAAATCCTTCTGTGTCAAGCATGGTGGCGATTGCGTGGTGAACAAGCCAAGGAGATTATTCTCGGCTGATGCCCTTGTGATAAACGACGCTGGAAATTGTTGCCAAGGTTGGTCCAGTGAAGGATCCAGGGGAAGGCATGCCCACCACAGCCAGCATGCCTTGCTTGTCTGGGTGTCTCAGAGGCGTGAGCTAGCAAAGCGAAATGAGGAAGATATGTTCTTCCAGGAATGCACGCCGCAGTTTGACATTGAAGGTTGCCTCCGGACCCCCTTATCTTCTACCCACGAAATCATCGACGTTGTGACGGGCCCAGAATGCCATGGATGGCCATGTTCCAGGCCAAGGCGCTTGGGCGCAGGCCTGAACCTGAATACTTTGGTGTGGGTGGGCCCCAAAGGGCAAGATGAAATCCAAGCATGCTTCGATGAGATTTTTGAGCGGTCTTGTCAGCTGACGGGCTGTGTGTTTCTGCAGTCGCCATCTGCAGAGTCACAGCAATGGTTTGCTGATAAGATGAAGCAACGGGGCAACTATGCTGTGGATGCCCATGCAGCCCCAGCCAGATTCAAAGGGGGCAAATGTTTAGGGAAAGTTTTGACATCTGGCCAGTTTCAAAGGTACTCCAAGTACAAGAAGCAGAAGCATGCTCTGATGGCTTTAGATGGAACCTTCTTTTGTGATGTGGATCATTGGCCCGACAGCCCCGGACCTACTCCAGGACCGTTACTGCCCACGCTGCTCAGGCATGGGACGATCCTCGAGTTGGAAAGCGGGCGGGTGGTGATGGCCAGTGAACGCTGGCTCAGCTTAGGCTTCAATGTGTTTGAAGATTTGATGTGTGCAGAAGTTGGGTTTGAACGCTACCTCTGGCCCCAGAGAAAGGTAGTGCTTGGCTTGCCAGAGAGGGCGCAGCACAGCCTTTCTGGCAACTCTCAGTCTTTGCCTGCCATCATGGCGTGGTTTCTTTTTGTGTTTTGCAACACAATCCGCAGGGACCCAGGGAAGCTTTTGCGAGAACCGGCACTTGAGGCTGAAGATGTGAGCGACGCAGATTCCAACGTGACGCTCAAATACAGGCCTGCTCACTGAAGTGCCGGCCAGACAGGCCCAACGTTTCCAGGTGCTGTGATCGGTGAAGACAGCGTCAGTAGCTTAATCATAGAACACTTTGAACTTGGACGTGTCACACGCCAGGTTGGGAACCCAAAAGCTCCCTGCATTGTTCAAGAATTGTCTTAGCTGTTGACTGTTCACAATGATTTTTCATGCCTTACTTGTGCGTTATGTATTTTTATTTACACACATTGTTCGTTTGAACCCACCCGGAACCCAAGCTGTAGCTGTTAAATATTTTGTAATAAGCCCAAGAGCGGCCAGAGCTTGAGACATTATTGATGTGAAGCGCTACATGAACATGAAGCGGTGAAAACAAAAGGTGAACTCTTTGGTGGTTTGCCGTCAGCAGCAGGTGTGTAGGGGCACCGGGGCGTAAAGCTTGAAAGGGATGAAGTTGCATTGGTCCTCGCATTTTTTTTGTAGGGAAAGCTTTGAGGCATGTTGACAGCTGTAACTAATTTAACTGGACAGTGGACAGACTGGACGACTGGACACCAAGCATGGCGACATAGCTATTATTTGAGGAACCAAATTTGCAGTGCTGGATGCTGCCGCCGCAGCCGTTAAAAAGACAGTCAGGCCCAAGCCCCAAAGAGTTTCCAGGTGAACATAGAACCGAAATGTCTATTTTCCGCCGCTCTCTCGCCTTTTTGAAAGAACGGGAAGGCCAGATCCTTGGGAGTTTGAAACCATCAATGTTTTAAGATGAGGCGTTGCCAGTTAATGGTTGCAATTCTGATGCGTTGTGTTCTGTCTCAACATCTGAAAACTCGCAACTTGTTTTTAACCAGGACCTGCTGTGCCAGCTGTGCGCCTTCCTGCTCCCGCTGCAAGCCTTGGATCAGACACTGGTCGTGGCCGTGTTAGACTTGGTGAGCTGATCCGCAGTGATGAGGAACGCAAAAGGTCCCGCTCACCAACAGGGGGTCTGGATGTGCGGGCTGTTAGAGCAAGAGGTTCTGAGGAAGGTGAGGCTGCTGCAGAGCCACAAGAAGAGCCCCTCCCAGCAGAAGCAGAAGATGCGGGCCCTCAGCCAGGTGCTGGCGCAGGTGATGCTCCACACCGTGTTGGGGATCAGCCGCCACTCTTGGAAGAGAAAGGGGAATGGCATCCGCGCTTCGGTTTTCTCATGCCGAAATATTACGATGTTTTGGAGCAACTGCCTCGGGAGGCATGGCCTGTCAACCCGACCCAGGCGAAGCATTCCTACAGGCTGCGCATCTATGGCACTTGCTTCATCATCGTTGACTTGCAGAGGGGCTTGTTCCGTGCCACGTTAGGGGGCCAGTACCATTCAGTCAACTTTCGAAACTTCGATGGAGGGGTCCGGGCTGCTTGGGAGCATGCAGTACAGCAGGCTTTTGAGTGGAGTGTCAAAGATGAAAAGATGAGGGGCTACATCCAATCTGAGAGGCGTTTCCATGGCCAGTGGAACAAGCCACAGCCTAAGGCCAAGGCAGCTGCAGCTGCAGTGCCAGCAGCTGCAGCTGCAGCTGGCCTTGTGGGCGCAGATTCTGACACAGAGTCATGGAAGGTTGTTGGCTCTGATGATGAATCTGGCTCCCAAGGTTGTGACTCTGACTGATGGACCCACAGCGCCTCGCATGGGACGCAAGGCAATTTTGAAGAAGCCCAGGACGGACGCAGTTGATGGGAATTGGGTTTGCAAGGGCTTTTGCCTTTTCCGCTGAGCCGTGGCCGTTTAGATTAGGTCTAAATCTAGAAAGGGGTTCCAGGAACACGTCTCACACCCCAGGGCTGGCTTACGTGACACTGACTCATGTGTGTGCAGTTCAAACGGTTTGCTGATTGCAGGTCTTTGCTTTTGAGTGTTGAAACCGTTGGGTCCGAATTGATCACCTCCCATTCCTGAACCACCTTTTCTGTAGGGAAAGATTCCGTTTTTTGCCGAACTTGCCCCAGCTTGCAATCATGTTGTCTAGGTGTCTAGGTTTTACTGACTCATGTGTGTGCAGTTCAGACGGTTTGCTGATTGCAGGTCTTTGCTTTGAGTGTTGAAACCGTTGGGTCCGAATTGATCACCTCCCATTCCTGAACCATCTTTTCTGTAGGGGAAGATTCTGTTTTTTGCGAAACTTGCCCCAGCTTGCAATCATGTTGTCTAGGTGTCTAGGTGATTGACGTTCGCTCAGTCTAATGTCACCAGGTTGTTTTCTGTAAAGCAACATGCCCAGTTCAAGCCCAGTGTTACCTGTGTGAAAACCATGGAAACGGATTTTTATTGGCAGAATTGTGAAAATGTCACAGCTACAGACAGCTCCTTCTCATGCAAGACGAGACAGCAGAAAGCATGTCATTGAAATTTGATGTTGTCGCTTTTCTGCATTCTTTGCGCTGTTGTAACCTCTAACCTACTTTGTAGGGTGTACTGACACCTGCCCATGGACATGGAACAAGAAGATCTCTTTGGACATGTTGGAGAGGCGCCTGAATGCAAAGCAGAAGATAAAGGAAAGGGAAAAGGGAGAGGCCGCGGCCGAGGCCGTGCCCGCAACAACAGTGACAGCGGCAATGGACGTGGACGTGGCCGTGCAGATGGTGAGAATAAAAAAAAGCAGCAGCCTGTTACCACTTGCATTTGTCCAGGATGTTCATACCCAAAGTATCCAGGCTCCCGCTTTTGCAGCATGGGTGACCACAAGCGTGCTTGGGACAACATGGTGTACCAAAGACGCAGCAGAAAGGAGGTCACCGATGAGCAAAAGCGGGCTTTTGATGATGCCATGAAGGACGATGGCTTTGCTGGCCGGGAGGTTGCCAAATTTGCCAAGGACAACCCGCCTGAGATGAGGCGCAAAGGCTTGGTGGATTTCCTTCGGTTTGAAAGAATCAGAGGTGAGAAGGTGTCCACCAATGAGCAGCATGGCCGCATGCCCATGACTGAGAGGGCTTTCTACAAGCATTGTGACAACGTGCTGGGCCTTTCTGAGGAGGAATCCAAGGAATATTGGCTGGAGTTGTATGAAGATCGGACCGTAGAAAGGGATTCCAAAGGCTACCGCGGAGCGGAACGGCTTTGGATTGAGGCCCACGATTTGAAGTTCAATGCGCGAGAACATTTTGTGGCCAACCAAGTGGTTGAGTCGTCAGATCAAGTCAAAGCCCCTACGGAAGAGCAAAGGACGATTTTCAAGAAGCATTTGGCACGCCAAGACCTTAGCTTCAATGATGAACATTTCGATATGAATGGGCAGCAGTCAGCAGACACGGCCAAGGGCCCGTGTCCTGCTGCTGCTGCTGCTGCGCTCTCAACTCCCAATTCGAAGGCCAAGCCTGAGACAAATGAGACACCAGAAAAAACGGTGAATCTTTGCAGAGAGCGGCCAGTACTTCACAGACAAATCGAAGCTTCTTTGAGAAAGATCGAGGCAGATATCAACAAGGCAATGCAGGCAGCTGTGACCGCGCAAGGGAAGCACAAAGAACACCCAAGTGAGATGAAGGCTTCGGATCGGGCGCTGCTGACACTTGCTCGGATTTTGCAGTTTCGGCAAGAAGTCTGCGCCAGGGTGTTGGGAAAAAATGGTGATATCATCCAACTGGTCCCGGATTCCGCTGAGAATTCCGTGGGTCCAGTTGGTGAATCACTTCCTACCGGTGCTCCATCTTCCCCAACCTCTGTCCAAACTGGTCAAGTGGTGGACGGTGGTACCAAGTCTTCACTAGGCGAGGAACTTGCCAGAAAGCAGGAGCAGCAAACGTCGGCTTTCTTGGCATCCCAACGCTGTGCCAACCAGAAGTTTTGGGAAGGTGAGGTTGCAGATCTGCAGGATCTAGATTCGGTCCGAATCATTCTTGACAAAGTCTTGGAAGTCAAGGCGGCTGACACTTTTTTGCAGTTGAAAGCAGACTGGCAAAAGTCTGAGAAGGTCTTCGTGCAAATTTTCAAATCCACCAAGGTCGCAGCGGACGATTTGCTCAAGCACATGAAAGTCAAAGTGTCTGAGGCTGAACGGGAAAAAAAACGTAAAATATCCCAAGATCAAAAAAATGAACTGCTCAAGGTGAAGAAAGAACAGAAGGCCGCAGCGGATGCCATCAAGAACCGGAAGGTAGAAGTTTCAGTGCCTGCCTTGTTCACTGCAGAGCTCCATTGCCCAGCAGTGGTGGAATTGTCAGCAAACTTTGATGCCAAGCAGTGTGACTGGACAAAGCCGTGGGCTGCTGCCGGTCCTGAAGTGGTGCAGCTTTGCCTGGGAGAACCAAAGGTGCAAAAAGCGCTCGCGGCTTGGGCGGTGCAGTACAAAAGGGCGCTGGCTCAAGCAAAGCTGGACCTTGTGACTTTCCCCTTCAGAGATGGAGACGGGAAAGAGCAGGTCGATGGCATGTTTGAAAAGCTGCTGCCCCAAGACGGCCTTGTCTCTGACATTTCCAGCGTCTCTGGAGGGGAGGTCTTCATGAATTCCACGTGGCTTTTTGGTGCCAGCTCAGACTTGAAGAGTTTGTCATTCCTGCCGAACCATGCAGCAATGATCAAGGTGTTGGTTTGTGGCAAGGTCACACACCTCCTGTTCAAATGGGACACAGTGGTCTCTGCCTTGGGGAAACAGGGGGTGGAAGGGCAGGAAGAGATCCGAAAGCATCTTCTCAATTCCACGTGGGATGAACTCAAGACGCTCACTGATGAAGGAGCATCAATGCAGTCCCATAGCTTGCAAAAGAACCAGGTCTTGTACATTCCAATGGGTTGGGCCCAGATGGAGGTCGCTTCAGATTCTGCCCTCCTGTATGGTGTCCGCAAATCTTTCTTCATGCAGAGCGGGGCAGATGTCTACAAGCAGGCCATCGCTATGGCTAAGGCCGCTGGTGGGAAGGATGTCAAACGAATGGAGGAAATTCATGCGGTTTTGAGCAAGGCTTGACTGCTTGACGCCTTGTTTGCGCTTGAAGGCTTTCTTCGTCACGAGGGCCGTGCCACACCGAGGTGTGATTTCGGATCATGATGTGATCATGATCATGTGATTTGTTTGAGACTTGAAAGCTTTCTTAGACCGCGCAAGTTTTGGTCACTGGTTCTTGGCAAGCCTGTGGATTCACAGTGTTTAGATTTTTGTGAGAACAGAAGCGACCCAGTCCAAATGCAATATAGAAACTTGTTTACCTTTGTTTTGGGTTTGCCACTGAGCCATCTTTTCACAAGCTGCTGGGTGAACCTGGCTTGAGTCTTTGGAAATCGCGAGAAAAATGTCATGGCAGCCCATTGATTGAAAGCCAAACTTGTGGCACAGCATGGCCAGAGCCATGTTTCTTTTGTGACATTCAAAATTATACAAGAGGCACCTGGGGTCCTATTATTTGAAAGCTAACAAACACAGAAAAGGAGCAACTTTTACCGACATTTTTTCTTCTACGTTAAATTGCCAAGGACCGCTGCTTATGGCGCGGACACACGCCATTGACAGGGTTGCAAGCCCCGATGCCTTATGTGCAACATCATGCAGCATTTCTAATGAAATAGAAAATGGCATCGCTTTAGAAAACACCGCTTTAGAAAACACCCTTGGTAGTATGATGCTTTTTTGTTCGGCATTCGTTCTGGGAAGGTTTTGTTTTTTCTTTGTGGGGGGTTGGTTTTGCTGCTCAAGGATAGCAAAAATTGGCAACGGCAATGCCACAACAAGTCATTGTTTTGAGCAGCGCGCCCCCTTCCACACCGGATCATAATATCATTCCTTAAGGAGATTTTGTTGCGTGTTTTCATGAGTTGTTTTTGGCTGCTCCGTTCTAGGCTTGCAGTTTGGACTTGTTCTCAAGTTCTCAATCTGTCACAGACCGTGATCTTTTGTATCTAAGACGATGTCAGAAACGCGTGAATTTGAGAGTGGGAAAAACAGAGTTGTCAGTGCAAGATGACAAACTAGACCGTCAGAGGTGTGCAGGTTCGTTTTTGGGGAACGCAGCGCTGAAGTGACATAGAACATGGGAACCGTTTTTGCTACCACCCAAATCTATAGAATGCATGGGTTCTAAAAGTAAGGCGGAGGTGGCCATCCCAGGCCATACTGGCGGAGAAAGGTTGCAAATTGCTAGCGACGGTCGTTTTCCCAACGGCTTTCGGCCTTGCACGCAGCTGCATCAGCCATGCTTCAAGGTGTAGTTGATTTTCAGATTTTCAGTTGATATTTAGCGGATTTTTAGTTGTTGTATCACTGTCCGCATTGTCAGACTTTGATGGCAAACGGATTTGCAAATGATTCATGTGCAGGTGCTTTTTGTTCACCTGTGGAATGTCAGGAGCGTCTTCCGCCTGTGCTGTGCAGAGACACCGAAAATCCATTGGTCTAAGATACAGCGCGAATTTTGGCGATTCTCCACATACTCGCCACTTCTCTGTGCACTGATGTTTTCAGGTCGTGAGACTGGGAGATTCGTGTAGAGACCGATGGTTCAAGGGTAGTTCAAGGGTAGAGACACGGGCCAAGACTCCCTGGCAGAGCCCAGCGCCGAGGCGTCCCTGGTAGACGCCCTGTCCAATGACCGACCGGCGGCTTAGACGCGCAGGGCTCGGTTCTCGAAGGCATCCAGGGGTGCAGACTTCCTCCATCGACATCAGTTGGATCATGTTGGATCATGTTGGACATTGGGATACCTTTGGTGCGAATCTCAGAAATGACACAAGGATCACTGGTGATCACCAAATTCACTTCACCAAGGTGCCTTAAAGTGCGTAAAACCCATTCTCACCTTCAATATCTTCAATTTCCTTCACCGCTTTGCACTCAATTGACAAGTTTGGCAAGGTTTGACCATCTCAAAAATCACAACACATCCTAACTCTTCAATTTCCAGAGCTTCTCAAAGCTTTTCTGGTTGCAACATCCGTTGCGACATCCGTTCCACGCCTGGGGGCAATCCTCCGCAGGGTGGCCACCACAGCCAGGAAGAGACAGACCAAGCTCAACACCAGGGCACAGAGTCGCACCGCTGACACATCCTGGCTGCCAACGACATGTTCACATTCGCATATTTAGATGGCATTAGACATATATAGCACACTTATGTGCCAATTTTATGCCTCGAAATATCCTTGAGGGAAAAAGACTTTTCTTAAAAAAAAATTGGGGAGATGTATCACCCTTTAAGAAATCCCAAATCACAATTCAACGGCGAGATGCCACTTCGGGCCAATCGTAGAAGTTGTAGCGGGTAGGACGGCGAAGGTTCTCTGCCTCAACGAATGTGCGGACCACGGACCCTGTGTGGAACGAGAATGCAGTGTCTTCACAAGTCCTTAAAGGATCTTAAAGGAATATCATGGAATATCTGTTGTGTCGCACATTGACATCTTGAACTGGGCAAACAGAATCCTTGTGCCGATTCCTTCAAGCTTACCGGAACCTTTCACAAACTTTCTGGGAAATGTTAACCTTTCGGTAGCCTTTGAACCAAAATGACATCCTTTCACCGTAGCTGCCGAACCCTTCCCACCCGGGTGTGTTACGACAGCCCAAACTTCCGCGCCTTCACCAGCTCTGATCGAACTCCTGGAGCACTGTGTTGGATGTTGTTTCATCGAGATACTGTTGGGATACTGCTGGTACTCAATTGTACCATCAATTTACCATGTTGGATGTTGTACCATCAATTGTACCATCAATTGTACTCAATTGAGATAGACTGAGATATTTTCCGTGTTTCTGTCAACGCTGTTTAAGAAAATATTGACATGGTCAAGCAGTCTCCTGCCAGTGCCCAGCAAGCCACCAAACCAATGATGGCATCTGCCCGGGGGGCAGCAAAGGTCATCAAGCAAACGATGCTGGAAATGGCGCAGAAGGAAAGCATGGCGAAGGCCAACATGACCTCCAATTCATCGCGCATGGAGATGTCATGAGATGTCTCGTCTCGTCTTGGTTTCACGCTGGATGCCACGATGTTTCATGATGTTTCATGATGCTTCATGATGTTTCAGTTTCATGATGTTTCCACGTTGACTTTGACAGGATCTTTTTCGAAGAAGGAAAACATCGTGAACACTCAAAGAAAACTCAAAGGAACAATTTCCGAAATTGTTTTTTTTGATCTTCTGCCGGTTTCAATTTTGTCGGTTTCAGCCTCAGGAGAAGCCTGGTACCTATCTGCAAGAACGCAGAAATTCACGGCGCTGGCAGCGACTATCCAACCTGAACAACCAATGAAGACGAAACGAAGACAAAACGAACCCAAATGAGTAAAATTGATACATGGAAACCACATGTCATGCAACTTCGATACATCATTCTGACATCAACTCATATTTCTCTAGAAGTTCCTTGCAATTTCGCGCATGCTCCGATTCTGTCAGGATGTAAACAGCACCACTATGCCACTATGCACGACTGCCACGATGCGCACCTCCATGCAGAGAGAAGGGTGCTCGCAAGAGCCAGAACTCTTTGTTGCTGTGGGGCTGCAGGTCTGTTCTATAGATTCCACCCAGCAGCGACAGCAAGATGCCGACCATGCACCAGAAGGAGATGAAGATTGACTCTTGGGCGAAGCTCCTAAAGAGGGAACTCAGCTGTCCCTACCTTTCCTTGATGATGATGATGATGATGATGATTGCCCATAACAAGATGATACTGACAGGTTTGAGGAGTTTTGAAAGCGTGATGCCAGTCATGGTGGATGATAAAATATGATAAACCACGATCACATAGTGCAATTCTGATCCTCTCTTGCCACAGAGGCACAGGGTCCAGCAGCATTGGAAGGTACATGCAGCGATCCACCATGGTGTCATGTAAGTGATGACGTTGTTGGATCGAAACGAGGGAAACATCTGTGTCACTGCGAAGATGCCTTCCCAAATGAAGATGGGGCCCCAAATGGAGAAAGCATAGCCCGCTGGAGTCACCAAGGTCTGGTACTTTTGGCTCAGAGCCGTGTTGGTTTGGCCGAAAATGCCTCATGGCAGAACCCTGCCCCACTACATACAACATCCACAAAAAGGAAGACAAAAACATCCCAAAACATCCCACAACATGACAATGTATTGAAAAAGATTAAAGCTATCAGAACCCTCAACCCCCCCAGGCCTGTCAAGGATCCATAGGTCAAGCCCAAGTTCACCAAATACGCCAACAAATTTGCCCAATTCCTCCATCCCAAGGGAGTTGCCATCTCTGAGCTGTATCCCGCCATGGCCCACTGTCGAGTTTGAACACCAAAAAAACTGCCGAAAACGATTAGAAGGAACACATCTACCCACTTCCATCCACTTACGACTAGAAGGAGCTGGAAAAATACATGGAGACTTCAGAGTGACAACATCGGCTGTGTCCTGCGGCAGTGCATGAAACATCTGCTGGTTCTACGTGTTCCTTTTGGGCCTGGTAAAGGCTTAAAAGGAAAATAACATATGCTCACATGGCTCGAATATGGCCCCAACATAGCCTCCAAGAGCCTAACATGGATCAACATAGGCCCAAATCCAAAAACGACGAGTGAAAGAGGAGATAAAACTGCCATGGTATGGAACTACTATTCATTATTAACAGTTGTTGCTCATTTCTTGAAAAGGGCAAACATGAAAGATGCAGCTCAAATGTTCATAATTACACTATATGTTTAAGACTTTAGTTCTTATTGGGATAGTGTGGGCAATTGGAGACATCAATATATTATGAATGATTGAGGTTAATATATGATTTAATTATTAACCTTGATTTTTCAAATATTCTTGACTTAAGAAAAACATATTTAAAGATAAAATGAATATATATATATTAGTAGTCGAATGGCTGAAAAGAAATACTGTTTTAGTTGTCAGAGTGAGAGAGGGATTGAACATTTTGAAGAGGGGTTCAAATCTTGTAAAGTATGTAGAGAACAAAGAAATACAGACAGAAAACATATCAGTGCGAACTATGCGATTTTGAAGGAAAGATTGGATGTAAGGCAAAACACGAAAAAAACGCAAAGACATCAAACACGTCTAAAGAGAAATCAAAGTCCAGATATACCAAAACTACCAGAGCCTGATGAGGTAAAGTTTTTTGATGGAAGGACACATTATTTTTGTAAAAAATGTAATTCTGTTGTGTGGTATATTTAGTGGGAACGGCATATGAATCAATTACATGGGTAGAAGATTTAGAATGCTGAACCTGAAATAAAAACAATTAAATATGTACAGTATTATTTAATTGTCTTTCTTCCATGGCTATTGACAGATTCAAGACTAAAAACTACTTAAAGACAAAATGACTATATATATATACTATGTAGTAGAATGGCTGAAATGAAACACTGCTGTAGGTGTCATAAGGACAAAGCAAATGATGAGTTTAAAGAGGGGAGGAAATCCTGTATTACTTGTTTGGAAAAGTGGCAGAGTATGCTAAAAACAACCATGAAAAAATGCGTGAGAAATGTAAGAGACTTTATGAGAAAGAAAAGGGCAGGCTACTTCCAGAGAAAAGAGAAAGAAACAAGGAAAAGGTATGGAGTGACTGTTGTAGAACAGAAGTTAGAAAGGATGGATGGCAAGACCATTTAGCAACATACAAACACAAACGCTATAAAGAAATGGAAGAGGGAGATGTGATGAGGCAAGAGGGTAAGGTATGGTGCGAAACTTGTAGAATTCTTCCACGTTTTTTTTACTCTTTTTCGAGACTCCGGGTAAGTTTTCATGGGGTAGTTGGATGGAAAAAGGATGCCAACCTGTTCATGGACGACGTGTTGAACTCCAAGAAAAAAATGGTAGAACATGTTGAACATATTTTTATGCCATTATTGTTCCCACCGGTCGAGTTGTGCAGTTTGGGCTGCGCTCCATCAAAGTTCTTCTGTGCATCAAGTCTTGTCAGTCGTGTGTCTGTGCAACTTCTTGGAATGTAGCACAACTTCCATGAAAAAGCAGAGCCTTTGGTATGTGAAACCTAAAACCCATGTGGATTCGCATATTTTGCACCATGGCTGCAAACATGAAAAAATCAAACATTATTCGTGTGCACTGTATAAAATCTTAAATGCACAATCTGAAATCGAGCTATCCAACTTATCCAACTAAGTCAGGATCTCGAGTACCAAGTGCTACGAGTAGCTGGATGTGAGATGATGTTAGTATTGCCTTAACCCGGCACGCCTAGACCTCAAATAGGTTGGGGATCATGTGCCTTGCAACGTGGAATGACGAAGATTTCGTAGGGCGCATAGCAGCAGATGTGCCCGCAAGGTACATGGACCCCCTCGGCTCTGAGAGCCCCAACGTTGGCGAGACCAAAGTGGCCTGGTGTCCTTGATCAAGGCTGGCTGACCGAGGTGGATAGGTTTTGATGTGAAAGATGGAACCGCAAGACTATGTCTGTGGCAACTGATACGTAAAGTTCTTTTCTGCGCTTGCCGTGGCGCTTCCAAAACTGCGATTGCATAAGGGCCAGATGCACTTCAAGCGCCCCGTCCCTAAACATTTTAGCAAAAGCTTACGCCCCACAAATCATTCAGCAACGGAAGCGAGGAAGAATTAATGCAAACACTCGACGAATTCCAAGGGTTGCCGTACAGATCGAGTGTCTGCAGTTGCTCAAGTCCTTGGAATGTTCCCGCAGGCATTGTCGTCAACCTGTTGCTGCTCAGATCGAGTGTCTGCAGTTGCTCAAGTCCTTGGAATGTTCCCGCAGGCATTGTCGTCAACTGGTTGCGGTACAGAACGAGTTTCTGCAGTTGCTCAAGTCCTTGGAAAATTCCCGCAGGAATTGTCGTCAACTGGTTGTACTCCAGAGAGAGTATCTCTAGTTGCTCAAGTCCTTGGAATGTTCCCGCAGGAATTGTCGTCAACTGGTTGTCGTTCAGATAGAGTTCCTGCAGTTGCTCAAGTCCTTGGAATGTTTCCGCAGGAATTGTCGTCAACTGGTTGCCGGCCAGATAGAGTGTCTGCAG
>Ga0126342_10004872_pt1 | contig 23157 bp, 20 predicted proteins | sample Cyp1metagenome_FD_92528 | JGI IMG/M metagenome (GOLD analysis project Ga0126342, IMG submission 92528) | Coral microbial communities from Lord Howe Island, Old Settlement Bay, Australia - Cyphastrea 1 metagenome | ecosystem: Host-associated > Invertebrates > Cnidaria > Coral ...
ATCATATATATATAAAAATATATATATATATAATATATATATATATATATATATATCATATATATATATGTCATATATATATATATGTCATATACATATATCATTATATATATATATATATATCATTATATATATATATCATTATATATATATATCAATCCCCGGTGCACTTCAAATACATCAACATACAAAACAAAACAATGCAATCACTACTATTCCCCTATGCAGAATCACCACTGTATCACCACTGTATCACCCCCGTGATTCTCCCTGTGGTATGCCCATTTTTGACATACTCAGCCAGCACAGGGGCGCCACATTGTCTATTACATTCCAATTATATTCCATGAATATTTCATCAATCTCCACTATGTTTTCCGATTGCCATATTTTCTCGAAAATATTTGAGGAGGTGCCGTAGCCACGATATATGTAAAATTCGAAAATGTAACAACGGTTTATTGCATTTGCCTGCTGAATGGTATCCGAAAGAAATTTCCAAAATCACAAACGTTCAAGGATGGTTTTATAGATAATTAACTAGGTTGATTGATACCTTGGTTAACTAGAGTTCATGTGGGTTATCAACCAACTGATTAAATTATTACTGGGCCAACCTTGTTTCCCATTGGTTGGTATCTTTTCAATGCCTCGTCCGCCATGGCAAAACACCGTTCCGGGAAACTCAGCATCCAGCCCACCTTAGCCGTTCCCGGGTCCAATAAGGTGAAGGCTTATGATGCTGGGATGTGCAACACTTTGCATGATTCAAATGTTTGTGTCAAGTGGAAACCACTGAGTAAGTGCAAACATGTGCAAATCACAAAACTCATCCCAGTTGGATATGGAACTTCATGTAGATACATGTTAACTGGGGAGGTTCCATGTACATCTGGAAGTGCAGCTAGTATCACCAATTTACTAAATGGGATGCAGCCACACATAGCGCGAAACTTTTGGGAAAATAATGACAATGTGAAACATGGAAAATCATGAACAATATCAAAACATGAGGGGATCTACAACAAGCAGAATCATAGCTGGGGTTTATCTCAAGTGGCGCCGATTTGTGGCAATTGAAAAGAGAAGATGGCAGGTCCAATCACGGGATGGAATGGGGCAACCCAGCAAGCTATCTTCAGACAGAGACGTTGGCCCTGGGTAGACCCTGGCTCAAAAAGACGTGTTGCTGCAAATCGCTGCGACTTAAAGACAATCATGTCTGGGTGCCCCCATTGTATCTCCAACTCAATATTCTCCCCTGCGCCCACGCATACTGATGGCAGAGCCACATGGCTTGCGTAAGAATTTTCAGGCTTCTAGTAAGTCCATCTAGCAGAAAGAATGCGACTTTTCTGGTTTTGCAGGCCTTTCTAAAAAAAATCCAGGCGTTTGCAAGGTATTTGCGGGTATTTTGCCGGGCGTTTTTGTCGCAAAAAAAATGTTTCAGTGGCTTTTGTGATATTTGCGCGCCATTGCGCTTTCAGAATTCAAGATATCCTGCTGTAAATGGCAGGCCAACAAATTCTCAAATGACTGCAAGCAGGCCCAAACCATTGGAATATGCATTTCTTGTGAAGAGTTGCGTTTGCACAAAAAAACTTCGCAATTTAGGCGAACACAACGACTACAAGACTTGTCTCCGGTTGGCGGCTCTAGGATTACTATTTTAAACACATACAATGTAGGCAAAAAATGCTTGCCATGCTCTGCCTTCCAATACCGTAGGAAACATGCCATCATGTCACGGGTGCCTCGGCTTTTGTCGCGTGTATTTAGAGGCCCGCCTTTGCAGTTTGGCAACACAAACGTTTTCTGTTTAATACGGGCCCCAAAAATCATCCAAATCTGGTGATATTCACGAGGGAGAACCCATATTTTTCTGGAGCTGCGATGCAGCTGCGTCAGTCGAATGTTGGGTCCTTCAGCGAGCGGAAACCGAACTGAAGAGTAGCAAGAACGAACCTTCCGCAGAGGAACAAAGAAATTTGGCTGTGCGAAATGTGGAACGTTTCAGTCTCAAGGGTTAAAAAATGATTCAAACATCTAGAAATCGCAATAATTCACCAATCTGAAAAGCTCGACCTTCAAATGGTAGAGTTACCACACTCCAAACCACAATCTACGTTGTGACGTCGCAAGAAGCCGTGATCGTATTTATCCAATAATAAACCAATGCATAAATAAATACATAAAAAATGAATAAATGAACAAATAAATATCTATATTTATATACGTACATACATATGTATATATGACATATTCACATGATTGACTACATGATAATTACTGTACCCACCATACCACCGTCTTTGGTATTTAAAATCCTCCATTGTTGGTTCAACCTATTTTTTGAGGGCGTAAATCACCATTTTCCATGATGTTCAATATTTGTCCCAGGAATTTCTCATAGTTGTCCACTATCATTCCATTCAATCCGGTGAAAACCTGCTTTTCAATGGTTTCTCGTCGGGCCGACTCGGCTCTTGCCACAGGATGGTCGCCATAGTTGGCGGAGCCAAGCCCATCACAAATGCGTGTATTCTATATATATCTATATACATACACATACAATATCATACAATCATACAATCATTATGTGGCCAACCTTGTTGTTGATTTGTTTCTCTGCCTATATATATACACATTTACATACTATGATCAGAATTAATGATTCGCGATTCTTGCAATTGCTATTACATACATATATATATATATATATTATCTCGAGAGTTGTGATACTGATAATCATAATCCTGAAACAGGGACTCATAATCCGACCATGCGCCATCATCAGAATCATCAGTGATTGAAGCATATTCAGTTGGTTGATGCGAAACACTGTAGATACCCCCCGGAACCTCCCCCAATCTAAACGGTGATGAGATGTATCTGAAAGGGTTTGTATCTTTCCATCATCTCGTGTAACATTTTTGAACGACCTTTGATGTATTGAATATCAACCATGTATATGGATCACCCACCCAACACCCCCCAACACCCCCCAACACTCCCCAACATATGTGGCCATTCTTGAGTGTCCCTCAACACAAGAGTTTGAACTCACACGACATAAAGAATGATTTTTGGTTTTAGACTCTTAGAACATTCTACCCAGGATTGATTGTTTGATAATGACCCTTTGGTAATAAAACAGTGAGGAAAACAAACATAACACACTCACCTTTTGCCGAAATGGGTGACATAAACCATCCAAAACTATCACACCAAACTCGCTGATGTGGCGTCTAAAAGGTGAAGAATCCTTAAGGAGCTGAGTGGAATACCTCTTAGAAACCTGTGGAGATATTGGCCCCTATTCTACCCTCTATCATGCAGGATGCATTTCTTTCACATTGGCAAAGCGCTTTGCGGTAACTTGATTGTAAGGTTAAGCCAGGACATTACAACCCCACGACCCCACAGTTTATTAATTAATAGGGGAAATGGCAAATTTTAGCAATAATTGTGAGTTAGCACTATTTGGGTGGCAGGTAGCTATTTTACCAAATAAGTTGTAGCTCTAATTGATATATCAATATGTGTTTGGGGGTCCCCGCAATTAATCTACATGGTGGTCCACTCCAAGCGATATTTGTTGGCAATTAAGTATATGTTTGTAATTAGCATAAAACCAACTTATTATATATTTCCAAAAATGGGGGTGCACCTAAATCATCAATCATCCATTTTAATATAGGATTTTCCATTATAAAATACCCATTTTGGGGATCCCCCATTTATGGAACCCCCCATATATATATATATCATATTTGTTAAGTTATCATATTTGTTCTGTTCACCAACTTACCTATATCGTTTGGCTCACCAAACGTAGCCGTCCCCAAAATCGGCCAGTCACGTGATCGTCATCCTCAAACTCCTCCAAAACGGACCCAGCTGAACGGGGTCCCAGCCCCAGCCGTGCCCCGTGCCGAACTTGAGAAACCCTGCAAAGTATTCACTGGTTGGTGGTTGACCTACCCCTCTGAAAAATATGAAAGTCAGTTGGGATCATTATTCCCAACTATTGGGGAAAATAAAACATGTTCCAAACCACCAACCAGATTTAACAAGACACCCCGCAAAATTAATGGCCAAGATCACGCAGGACCATCCAACTTAGATCCAACACTTACGAATCATCTGGATATATCTGGATCATTTCTCATACACCAACTGAACCTGAAAATGTGTGGCGATTTTTCTTGGGACAATTCCAGCGAAAACGGACCCTCCTTGGTACTCAAAGTGATACGCCCGTTCCTCTTGTCCGCGTGCACCTTAGACGCAACGATCACTTACGATCAACGGAGGCGAGCCCATGAACCTGCTACAGCTACTAAATACTTGTATTGTAGAAGATAAGTATACATATATATATACACAATTGCACATTATATTATATATATTATATTATATATATATATTATTATATATATTATATTATATTATATTATATTATATTATTATATATTATTATTATTATTACTATTCTTATTATATATATATTTATTATACTATATATACATATAAATTATAATACATCATACGGATTGGTACATTGTAACAATTCACTTACTTGAATAAAGGCCTCACTTGAATAAAGAGCATTTGGGAATAACTAACACTACTAACCATCAGTGAATTGTGCCATGTTAGAGGGGAACTCCACTGAATATGGGCAAGTTGGTATATGAAACACCTGGTCCAATCATAATCCTCCAGAATAACAAAAAACCATTTTGGGCAGTGTTAAACTTGTTAAACTCTTGAAATATGCTTTTGACATTTTGGATAGCTATAAGTGGCTTTGCCCAGAAATGGGCTGCTGATCATCCTTTGGAATGGCTTCATCGATGATATCCGATGCTACCATCTGGTGATGACTAACAGTTCGCCATGGTATAGATGGCCCATAGAAATAGATGGTTTACCTATTAAAAAATGTGATTTCCATGGCGAACTGTTAAATAACCAGATGGTAACTAGACTAGACCAATGCTTTTTGAAGAGTTTTATTCTGACCGCAGAAAGGGATTCATAGCCCAATTACTAATAGTCGAAGATCTGAGGGGTTATCTTGCCAGACTTTTTGGCAAGTATCATTCTGTTTGCGGCGCCAGCAACCCAGTTACCATGCGAGCCGAACTATGCCGAACTGATTCCTCTGCATTTGTGCTAGCCCATTCCACCCCATGGTCTACAACATCATTTTACACATCAAACTATATAACTAGTTGCAAATTCACCAGCCATACTTCAGGACAAACCCAAATCATAGCAGGGCTTTAGTCTATATAACTTGTTACAACCAATTAGGTGGACACAACCCTGAGGCATTAGATAAAATCAAGCACATCATCCTGCCCCATCATTGATTTTTACAAAAAACAACACATAATCTAGGCGATTTGTTTGTAAGTAGGTTAGTTGAGCAAAACAATCTGATGGATGTGTCTATACTTATGTAAACATATAATATATATCATATATATATATATAGGATTATATAGGGTTATAAACCAATTTACCTTGGATATGCTTGGCGATCCAGCTACTAGCACCTTGGTGCTTTTACGTAATCAAGCGTGGCAACGGAACAATCTGCAAGTAATGTGGGTAAAACAACGTCATAAACCATCCCCAAATCACCATAAATAGATCCTATAAACCGTTCCTAAATGGGTGGTTTATGATTGTTTTACCCCATTTTCAATGATTTTCACAGCTCTAAATCATTTCAAACATCCGTTGGCCACAATCCATGGCCCACCGAAAATCATCAGAGCATTTTCTAGTTGTGTCATGTGCCGTGGTTAAATATCCCATCAACCCATAAACAGTTGGATAATCTTATTATGAAAAATTACGTATGAATCTATTTTTTTTGCTACTGGCACATAGGATCTTTCGATGCGGCCAATGCAATGACTGTACAAGGGATTGAATCTCAGCCAGCGTAATCGCGTCCGATTACATCACCGAAGCTCGTCGCTTCCATGTGAGAGCAGCGGGAGTGGAACTCATGGCTGACACCGAAAGCTGTGTCCGTGGCGTGTGCACGGTGGACAGCAATAAAAGCCTCGCTGAGCCCGCCGCAAAGCGCAGGTGGATATTCCTTCAGCTTGGCTGTGGCCCATTGACCAGAGTTGTCGATCCCTATGGATGCGCCCTTTGGCAAGTCTTTGGCAATTTGCCATGAGAGCAAATGTTTCTCCAGGTCCGGGAAGTTCAAGGCGAGCAGCATCGTAGGGTATGACCTATATGTATATATATATATAATTATATATACTATTCATATCACATCTACTATATACATTATATTACCATATTTCTGTATATGTTCCATATTCTCCCGCAGAAAATAAGGGGATGGTGACTTTTGCGGATCCCACATTCATACTTCCAACTGGTGTTTCACTCCGCATTTGGGAGATCGACAACAATTAAATCACTCTGAATATCAACGGTTATAGCTGAGGGTTACCCTTAGTAAACTAACATAGCTATTGAAAATGGGTCATTTATAGTGGATTTACCCTTGAAAAATGGTGGATCTTTCCGTAGTTTTTTGTATGTTTACCAGAGGGTTACAGCCATCCCTTATGAAGTCGGATGGACCAACGTCAGTAGTTATGGTTCACATGTTCTCCCCATGTTGGATGGCAAACCATCAGTACATCCCAGAATCCCGGTAGTCTTGGATTTGCTTAAGAACCCAACAAAAACAAAAACAAAAACAACATATTCCCATAGGAATATTCCCCAAGTAGTGGATTTCCCATTGAGAGAATGGATCCCATCAGCAAATCCTAGCGGTATGGATATCCAATCCATCTGGTATTGATATCCGGGCGCCCGACCACGAAGCATTTCATCTCGGTACCCACAGGGAACATCTTGTCCACCCACTTGTGCGAGGATTTCTGGCGGGAAATGAGGTACCCACTGGGTTCCAATCATCATTTTGACTGGCTGAATCAGTTGAATACCAGATTTCTCATCCTAACCAGTGTCTCCTCCCCAATCTGAAACATGCCCTAGAAACCCCGTTACTTTTGGGGCCTATGTGAAGGAGCTTGCTCGGTTGCTCTCAAACGACCCAGTTACCATTGCCGAACATTTAGTAAAATCAACCATTTCCCATCATCTTTTTGGCAATGATCTACCTGTAGTAGGTTCGAGCAACCTTGATTATCTTTGGATCAATCCCCACTGATGGTTACTTGTTGCTTGAACCAACCTTGTTGTTGGTTTAACCACCATGCATCTGACTAAATCATAGCAATTCACCTATCTGAAACCCCTGAAATAAGGCTATTTTGAGACACTTACCCTTTTAAATCACATTTCTGGTGGTGTCATGGTGGAGTCGTTTATACAAGCTCGGAGCAGTCATGTTTTTTGAACAAGTTCATTAAAAAAACATTAATCAATGGTTCATCCCCATTGTACGGGTGTGTCTGAAAATAAGTTATTCCACCCGTTTCTGGCAACTTTAATAGGGAAAATTATGATTAACCAATGGGGGCGCTTAAGGGGGAGCTTAAGGGGGGCTATTGCAGGTCTTACTCAACATGTTCGGACAAACCAGCCTAGTTGACTGGTGATTTAGCAAATGGGTTGTAACATGTTGTAAGCCATTCAATACACATCAAGTCATCACATAAACAGTTTGATGTTCGGAGATATGATCCACACATCCACATGATAATCCACTAATGGTGATTCTACATCCACTCATACATGTGGATATATATATATATAATGTACAATCTGGTAAACTCAGGAAAAGCTATGAACAAATACATTTTTATTTTTATGGGTAAATCAACTATTTCTATGGCCATTTTCAATAGCTACGTAACAAATTACCAGGCCGGGTACAGTACATAGAATATACAGATACACATCAAAAACCGTTGATGCCCCAGAAATAGCTGGTGACTGCAACCACTATCCACTCACAGACCTGGAAAAAAACCGGCGCGTTTCGGTACCTTGCGGGAGATGTCATTCATGTCCAGCCTGACAACTGATCAGTCAGCAAGGCTTCAATTGGATTTACCATCTGGTTATGACTAACAGTTCGCCATGGAAAATCACCATGCTATTAATAGGTAAACCCAGGTAAACCATCTATTTCTATGGGCCAGCTATACCATGGCGAACTGTTAGTCATAACCAGAGGGTAATGGGTTCGGTTTTTGCTAGGATTTCGTAAGATTCAATGAACATCATGGGAATTGAATGGGAAATAAACCAACATTTATCGGCATTTATGGGGATAAAGTGGAGACATATGGGATTAATAGTGGGGGATATGAATGGGATTAATGGTAGATTTTTGTGGCCATAGCGCCATAGCTAGGGTTTATGGGGATTTAACCAACATTGGCATTTCTACTTGATTTATAGCAGGTAAGTCAGTCGATTTATAACTTTGCTAATTGCTAATCCCCATGAGTGCTGACATTGCTCAAACCACTTGACACTGAACATGGCCAGTCGTTTTCGATGTCCGATGGTCCGTTTTCGATCTTCAAAAATTCTCCGATCTTCCCAGAATTTTCCATGTTTGATGTGTTTTCCCACCATTTTCCCATGGGTTTTCCCATCGATTTTCCCAACGTTTCTCCCATTCCGAGCTCGGTCTTTTGTTTTCGGTCCCCGAGGTGCCGGGCATGCCCTTGGGCTTCTCATCGCCCTCCAATGCCATGACCTTGCACCAAAAAATGAAACAACATATCATTAAGGTTACCATAAAATACTGCGTATATATATATATATATATTATATCATAAGAATATACTATTTATAAATATGTATACATCAAACATCATCAAATATGACATACTAGTTGAACGCTGATTCCCAAAGCCTACGAAAGAAAGTACAGCATAGATTAGCATAGTACATCATCGTATATCAGAGTATATCATAGATTAAGATAGATTATCATAGATTATTCTCAGAGATGATCATAGCACATCTTGGCCTAATCATAGTACAGCATAGTGAAGCCACCTAAGGCCTGGAAGAGCACTGCATTGTCCAAGGCTTGATTGGCGATTGCAGAAACTTCCTCTTCGGTCACGTCTGGCCAGGGCACTCAGATGCCGTCTTCTTTTCGGTAGATGTCGTCTTTAATTACGGATACAGAGATTTGGCTCGCCCGAAGTGCGAGCAGATCGTGGACTCCTGGGTCGTTCACGCAGCAAGCTGTCCATGCGCTGATGAACTTACTGAACTCGGAAATTTAGATATATCTGCAGTTATGGCCATGGCTATTAGTTATAACTGGTTGTTTCTATGGGATTTAATACATTCCATACATGAAGGTTTCCGTTTTAGTAGGGGTACCCCCAAATCATCCGTTTTTTCGTAGGATTTTCCATTATAAATCATCCATAAATGGGGTACCCCCCATTTATGGAAACCTCCAAATGAGGTTATAAATACTTATAACTGGTAAAGGGTCACTGATACATTGCATTTATAGGATTACCAGGACTCAGAACTCCAGGATTCCGCTTTGCATAGCTTCACCTGTGCTCGCCCTGGAAAATCTAGGGAAAATGATGAGAAACCTAACATGTTTGTAGAGTGTTTGTAGGCCTTTAATCGAGAAACTTATGACACACATAAGAATTGTATTTTGAATGGGGAACATAATAAAACCATGGGAATACAGTCGGTTTCGAATTCGTTGTGAATCATATGGCCTTGTCCGAGAATTTCGGGGAAACCAACAGAAACCATAATGGTTTCATCCTTTGCCGTATCAAAATTGCAATTAGAGGGTGTTATATCCAATTTTAAGTCACACCAATATGGCAGTGTGTCAAAACCTTGTACCCCTGGTGAACATCAAATAGCTGGTAAATGGATGTTAATCCCCCTAAAAATGGTATTAATAGGTATTGATCCATACCCATATTAATAACAATCCTAAATATAATGGATGATAACTTAACCATCAGCGTTTACGGGGCCCCCGAAAATCCTGGCTGAATGATGTGACTAAATTCACCTGATATGTGCTTTGGGATGATTTGTTTGTCCTACTATTAGACCATGAGTATCTCCACGGCAGGGATTATAGCCGTATGATGGTGATTTAACGTATCGGAAAACCAGGAAAAACTATAGGGAAACCATGGGAAAACCATAGGACAACGTTGGAACATTCGTACCCTGGATGTTCCGTTGTTTACTGTCTTTCTTTTGTTACATCGATGTTGCGAATATTCCAATCATCAAAAAAAAGTTCCACTGCCGGTCCATTGCCAGATCATTGCCAGATGTCGGAGAAGCTGGTCACCCCAAGATAAGTTGCTTGAAAACCCCTAATAGCTATTGGATAGGATTTCTGGTGGACGTATTTATGGTCGGAGGGCATTATAAACCAACTTATATCTGTGGGGCCCCACATTATATGAACGCAAAGGATGTAACTTAACCATAAACATCAAACATTGGGTCTAACTAGCAAAAAACGGTGATTTCACACAGGGCACTTATTTTTGGGGACAAAGATCCAGCAACAAATGCGTGTGAAACACTGGGTTTTTGTGGTGCTTAACCCCGGACCCGGTTTCACTGGCAGTTTTACTGGGTGCCTGGGACTCTGTCACAAGGCCTAGTGCTGTAAGCGAAGCTACTGATGTTCCAGTTCTTAGTTTTTCGATGTGAATTTGCTCAGGTTGTTTTGTCAAGAGGTTCACGGAGGGCACCAACTTAGCTATGGCAACATCATCAATCGCACAAGTTGCTTTATAGTTGTTTAAATCATCTAAACAATTCAGAGTCATCAACTTTTAGCAGTTGAAGATCTCATTGTAATAATCGGGCTGATTTGAATATATTTACCCTCTGGCAAACTAACATAATTATGGAAAATCATCATTTTTATTGGGTAAATCAACATAAATCAACTATCAATGGCTATTTTCAATAGCTTTTTGTAGCGACTTTGTCATCCATCTCTGGGAATCCCGGCTAAGCCCTTGGGGCAATGAGCATGAACTACCTGGAGCGATGGCTTCCGATGAAGAGTGTGTTTGTTTCTAGGATTTATAGGATTTCATGGGGTTGAATGGAATTTCCTGGGGTTGGAATTTCATGGAACTTCATGGAACTTCATGGGATTTCACAGGATTCGCGGAAGTTGAAGGCTAACCCCCCCAATGGCAAGCTGCCAACTTAAGAGGGGCTCAATAAGTTGAAAAGATGTGGTAATTTGAACATCAATGGTGACAAACACTCAGCAAAGATCGGGTTGGGATTATCTAACCATCAACATGCTATAGGGAAAATTGTTGTGCCCTGACATCAAATGCAGGGTCTTAGCTCAGGCACCGGGCCTAAGTTTCCTACTTTAGACGAGTCCTTCATCCAATCTAAACGATTTCATGACACTATCTACCCTCTGGTAATTTAATGTAGCTATTGAAAATGGCCATTTATAGTGGATTTTCCCATTAAAAATGGTTTCCATAGTTATGTTAGTTTACCAGAGGGTACTTGGATTTGAAACCCCACTAAATATGGTTTCATCAGAATTGTTCAGGCTACAATCCGTAATCCAATCACATCACCATCATCACTTTGGGAGTAGTCAATGGGGCCTCGGTCCTTCAACCAGGGAGTAGTCAGGTCAGTTTCAAGGGCTTGCATCCAATATTTTTTGGCAAAACAAACATGTAAAAAAAACATCTTGGAGTGAAACAAGGACATCTTTTCTTCAGTTTAGCTGAGATTGATATCGCTTGTATCGCTTGTATCGGTTCACTTTGAAGGGAAAATCGCTTCACAAAAACTGCCAACTGGACCAGTGATTTGACCGTTCTGAAAATGGCTGGCCATTCCTACGTAAGGAATGTGCATCCCAGTATGCCAGTAAGTGGTTTATCACATTTTATGACTCATCCAGTAGTTGATCAATTCTACACACAAAACACATAGTTGTGCTATTGACTATAATTGGGGCTATATTGTATGTTTGAAAAAAATACTACGAGCACTTACTACGAGATACTACCAGCACTTACTACCCACTGAGTAAGAATTCCTATGACTTAGCCATACCCCAAGGTATATCACTGGGTCACAGGCACCAACCGAAACGCTTTCAGCTTGGCCCCGGACCGCTTTGACGATGCTTCCGGCCTGGCGCCCAAACAATGGGGTACGTTTATAAGATCACTATACTGTATGTTTGCGATTTTCTATGTTTATAGTTTGAAAATAAATCATTAAACAGAATAAACAAAGTAAACACTATGTGATTAACATGGATTAAATCACATATCGAGAAAATCACCATCGGATTAAACAATTACAAGACAAATAATCGAGGCAGTATGTCTAAGCCATACAGAACATAGCTGGTTATCACATATATCCGTATGTTCTTATTTATCTGGCCTGGTTGTAATGTCTATTTCAGGACTCACCTGGGCCTTGAATAAGTTCAGCATCCTCAATCGTGATGTCGCAGTGATGTCGTCATGGAGAAAGACGAAAAGGAAAATGGGATTTACCCTCTGGTAATTTAACATAGCTATGGAAAATCACCATTTTTAATGGGAAAATCCACTATAAATGGCCATTTTCAATAGCTATGTTAAATTACCAGAGGGTAAACATCAAAACATGTGGATCTAGCTTTGAAGAAAAGTGATTTGAAAGGATCTGTCAGGCATCAACAAATAAACAAAAGGTATTGTAAGTCCAAATCCAATTTGATGCTGTTCATATCCCCAAGATGGCTGCTTTGCGTAAAACACAATATGTGCCATGAGTAATATCACATTATCAATGATAAGGTCCACATGTTCAGATCCAAATATCATAGCGTTAGGTAATGCATGTCCCAATATGTCCCTGTCCCCATTCTATTCCCCGTATACATATCCAAGTACTTCCAAGGGTGCAGAATTCCAATAAGAAGTTATATGTGCTTTTTTGCATGTATTACTAAAATATAGAACACATGATAGCACAACGTTTAACACATAGATATATGGCCCCCATGTGCCAACTTATGGTGCTTATTATAATGTTAGTTCGATGATGTTCCCATGAAATCCCATGAAAAACGAGCTAGGATTTTCCGGTCTGCCTTGCCGGCAACACGGCAATGAGTAAACAACATTAATAAACACAATAAGTACAGTATGGCTTAAATAATAAACATAACTATGACCATCTATATATATATATGACTATTAAATAATCAAAATAGACTACATATTAAATTACCATTACCATGACATAGTAATAGTAATAATGTACAATAATGATAGCTATGACATAACAGTCGATATAACAGCCAGAGAGTAACCCCTCTACCAAGGCTTATCTCAGCGATCGCCTTCAAATCCTTCGCTTTCTTGATGGATCGTTGCTGCTCTAACCTTCGGGCAGAACTTGGAGAATTTCAGATTCTTTATGCTGCTTGGCGGTAAAAAAAACCTCTGAAAAATATGAGTTAGTCACTTGGGATTATTCTTCCCAATATATGGAAAAAAATGTTCCAAACCACCAAGCAGCTTATGTATATGTCGAAATGTGGGAAAGAGAGATTGGCATAAATATGACACAATATGACCACATTTCATATATTGTGTTTCCGGTCGAATTTTGTGAAAATGGCCGGAAGAAATTGGATGGCCTTGTTAGGTTCACCAACTTGGCGAATTATGGGGCCATTGGGCAGCCCACATTTCTGCGATGGACCAATTTGATCCAATTTGTGGGTGAGATAATATCCAGTATGTATATGGTGGTTTCCTAAAATAGGGGTACCCCCAAATCATCCATTTTAGTAAGATTTTCCATGAAATAAACCATCCAGCTATTGGGGTACCCCCTTTTTTGGGAATTCCCCATATTCTTGCAAGTCAACCAGTGTTTTCTTGCTGGATAAAGTGGACCCCACCCCGTAAAACACCCCAGGGAGGTACATTTTTTGGACAATGAATCAGGGATTCAAATTAGTAGAAAATCATCAAACTGAATTAAACCCATATTGGACATGATCATTGCTAATAATGATTTATCATAGTCTAAAAAGCCTGAACATGGTGATAACGATACCAAATGATACCAGCAATATTTGCCAAACCTGGCATAAGCCAAATTAGGGGCACTTTCCTCACCAATCGACTTTTCTGGTGAGATCGCTTGCGTTTTTTGACCGCCGAAAGCGTGGATAGCACCATTTCATGCCTAGTGTTAGGTGCCCCACCCAAAAAGACATGCATATGTGTGGATTAATAGTAATTCACTAACCTGAAACAAACTCATTTTGGGATAGTCACCGCTATTCCCGAACCATTCTTCACACCTACGTTGTAGTGAGGTAGTTATAATCGATTCAAACATATGAACTATGCCCATAATTTCCACTATACCGATACCTGTTATGATCCCCATTGTTGCTGGTTCAACCACCATTGTTCCTGGTCAAACCATATTCCCCTAGTCCCATGTTTATTGTGACCAACCAGTCACGAAGCCTGACCCTGATGGCAGATGGCTAAATTTCACACCATGAATCATGGGTGAAAAGGCGACACACCCTCTGGTAAACATACAAAAAGCTATTGAAAATGGTGATTTATAGTGGATTTACGATTAAAAATTGTGATTTTCCATAGCTATGTTAGTTTACCAGAGGGTATGTTTGCTTGTAACATCCATGTTTTCAATGAGTAACATCCACATGTTTCATAAAGACAACCCAAAGGTCACCCCATCAAGTCCTCTGAATGGGCTTTAAGTTAAGCCTCAATCTTCTTGGGGCTTAAGCTACCCTGTCCGGCTCTTCAAAAACTGCCATTGCAATGTCGTCGACCCAAGTGACATAGTTGTGGTGCCTCCAGCAACATCGATCTGCAACGGCACCCCAACTGCTTCGGCCTTGGTCCTGACTGTGGCAAGGATCTGTGCCATATCCAAACAAAATATCAGCGCACGGATCCCCAGGACGAGAACCTGTTTTGGGTGCGCAGACATGCTGGCCATTTGGAATGAGAAACCAAGTGTGGGACAAACTAGAAGCAACATGCCCAGCCACTAATCTGGAACCAGTGGCTTTCTCAATCATGTTGGATTGTCCCACATTCTGAAGAAATTGTTGGTATGCAGTCTCAGGAAGCTGCAGGTCACGGAAAACCCTAGCAAGCGAGTCGGCTGATCCATCAACTGTCGCAAGCATTGCCTTGACAACTCGGTAGAATGCAGACTTGACATCGAGAAATGCCAACCCCAGCGCCTTCTTGGTGGCCCTTGCATTTGACTGCCACATACGCACCATGAGGTTTTCAACGGCTCGATGCCCAACCCTCGCCATCCTACGTTTGATATATTGCTGAATATATTCTCAATATTCTCAATATATCCTAATGTTCGTATATTTTTGTTCTTAAATGTTTTTTTCACTGAGGAACATCATTTCCAATCTCAGATACCCTTTAGGAAAAGTTCTTGGTAGCCGGTAAGAAGATATTCCATGATATTCATATAGCAGAAGATGTAGCCAAATGATATCAACTGGCCATAAAATTGCTTGACTCAGTAATATGGATGGTTTTCCACATCATTTTCAGAGATACCCAAGATACCCAAGTCGTTTATCTCAAGATGTTCCATGGTGACTTGGGACATTTGGGATAAACTACTTAAGGGGTATATCCGTTGACAATAGAGACATGATATAATGGTATATATACATACATATATATGTTATATGTATATGTGTGTATATCTATCTATCTATTTAATCTAATCTAATCCAAATCTAAATCTAAATCTAAATCTAATCTATCTATCCATCTCAATCACTAAGTAACTACCATCCAAGTGACCAAGTTATCTTATGATTTTCTTCAGACATCGCCGGGATCTTGCCAGGCAACCAGAGGAAATGCGAGAAGACCGGCACAGCCTGGAGGACATGGTAAGGGACAGAAGCGTTACGGCAATGATAGGACTTATGAGGTGGATATAGGTGGAGATGTGGACAATAAAACCGAGGTTCATTAGTGGTTATGTGCCAAATATAGATAATATAGTCAAATATCACGTGATTGAAGGAGAAACAAAATGCGATATCATATAATTCATCACCAATGGGATTATATTAACCGGGGCCAAAAAGTGGGTGGGATTTTTCTCCAAGAGAACTAGCTTGGTTAACGGTTCACATCTTCGGTGAATTTTTCAGCAACACATCAAGCCGACTTAACCAGTCAATTTCATGGGAAAAGATGTGGTATATCACGACATCAATTCCGTTAAATTTATCAATATATCCTCCAGAAAACATTAACCAAGGAGGTTGAAAAAAGCACACCGTAAGCATATTTCTTGCACTAAAAAAAAATGAGACAAACCCATTTGATAGTTTTCTCTTGATATTGATAGTTTCTTCAATTGTTTTTTAATTAGCCATGTAATATCCCATTCAGTCTGGCTCAATAGTACTAATATATAATGATTTACTAATCTGAAAATAGTTGTTATCATACGGCCATTTGGGGATGATTACTCATATTTAAGCCATCAATAATTCCAGTGACGTCGCAGTGACGTCAGCAAACGATTTATCCAGATTCATAGCTGAACAGTAAACCATCGACCTCCCATTCTCCTTGCACAATACACCACGTTTCCAAAGCCCCACTTTTCAGTACTGGATCTCCTCTAAATCATCTAATAGGATTCTGAATGAAATAAACTTCAGTATCCGTTTCAGGATGTCCCCATTTATGGAAACCAAATCTTCCTCAACTCAGCAACTCCGCAACAGGGCAACTCGTCGCGCACCTTCTCTCTCCTCTTGTAGAGATTGGGCCATGGGCTCCATTTCAACCTCGACCATGGGCTCGTTTTTCTTTGAAGGCAATGGCCTGTTTGTTGTGTAGGGATGACCTATATATATACATATATATATATAGATGTGATTTGGCTTTGTTTGGTTGTTCTAAATTGATCTAAGTTGCTAGTGACGAACTCCATTCTATATCCAATTCCAAGCCTGCAAAGTGATGCCATTCTATGTGAAAACATGGGATACCCTCGGGTAATCTAATATAGCTATGGAAATGCTATGGAAACCGGTTCATGTGTAGATGATTTACCCATCAAAAATCAACGAGCTTTTCCATAATTATGTTACATGTTAGATTTCCAGAAAGCAATCCGTTAGTAAAGTTGATGAACATAACTAGGTGAAAACGTGGGTTAATGATAGATTTATTATCTTAATGGGGCTTCTAATCCAACAAACATAACTCAGGGGCATCATCTGGTACTTCTAACTATACTTAGATGGTAATGAACCAATTTGGCTAACCCATCAACTTTCATTCACCCAGTAAAAGGTTTATGTGTAACTAGCCTATTGTCCGGTCACGCCGCGGAGTTGACGTACTGCTTCACGCTGTAGGCGGAGGGGCGATGACTTGACATCTGAGGACGTGCTGGCTGCTCTGGCATTCCAAAACAAGATCTGGCATTTCATCAAAGAAATCCCAAAATTGTCATGACCACTCCCACCAGGTCGTCTCTGTCAGCTCTTGCCAGTGATCCTCCGATGGGCATCGATTTTGTTAACCGCAGACCATAGATGAGCCATAGTCTAAATCGAGAAAAACACCTTCCCCGTTCACAGAAAAAAACGAAGAAATCATGGTCTCGTAGGGGGATGAAACCAAATGTTTGAAACCAAATGTTTGGGACCACTTTCTGTGTTTATATTGGGGGGACCCTGCAATATCTCCACTGATGGATTGCACATGGGATGTGACAAATTTCCCCTTGGAATGATATCTGGAAAGGCCATATTCTTTCTCCACCAGATCGAGGGTTGACAGTAAGGACATATCAATTTCGAACTCCATAAAACAGTTTTAGTATGGTTACCAAATAATTTGCTTGTAATAATCTTATAATTGGTTTTAACTATGTGAACCAATTATATTATATATATATGTCATAGCATATGGTTATTAACCTGAATTCCAGCCCCGTTCCTACGCAATACCATATCAAGCATCATCAACTGAATGTAGTGAAGGCAAAACCATAAATCATCCCCCATTGGATCAATCGCCCCTTTACCGGCAACTTTCATGCGGAACATGGTGCAAAACACCGGATGTTTGCCATCGGACGTATCGGCGATATCCTCAAATTCCTACCTGAAGAAGTCATAAGAATGTCAATGCACCTGATTGGTTGTCATCTTACAAACATAAGTATCTGATAAAAGGAGAAGCGTATATGAGTATATTGATAAATAAGCTATCAGAATGCACCTGCTAAATATACTTATTGGTACTTATCTATAGTAATCTTAATCATAAACATAAGTAAACCAGGGAGTATCTGATAAAATGCTTTCATAGATCCTATAGACACTCCCATTGGACAATGGAGTTGGCTGAAAACTGGCTTATCTGGTAATATCCCTCCATGATATCCTCATTGAAATCTAACTTACTGACTGCAACCGACTGCTGGTTAAGAGCTATTTACTAGTTAGTTAATTACCCACCGACACACGATGACCACCTAACCAACCATCGAACCATGGCCCATCTAAGTCACCAGTCACCAGTGGCGAAAAACACGGAAAACACAACTTTATCCCCAAAATGTTGGTGGCTAAGCACCTATATAGATGATGTTGAAATCCGAATTAACTGACTAAAATCACTCATATCCCCACTTGTTGAGAGCTAAAACACCTATAGATGATGGCGAAATCCCCATTAAAGGACTATAATTAGTATGTACTCCTCACCTAAGTCCCACCAATTTCCATCACTGAGTTCCCCTTGCTCGCCATTGAGACGTTGCATAGGGCAAGCTGTGCACTCCGCCTGGTGAATGGGATGCCGGGATGATTGTAATGGATTGGATCATGAAACCCCATTCCCTGCAGTACAAATGGAGAAATAATCATGGGATATGATAGGATGTACTGGGATAATAACCAATGGATGTATAGGGAATCATGGAATTCATGCAAGTTTGGATGGAGAACTACAAGGTGGGCCCCGCGAAATGTTCGTTGCTTTAGCTTCACGCCATTGTAGCCTTGGAACAATCGATCCCCTCAAAGGTGGATGGATTTTCCCGGGGGGAAAACACACATCACCGAAAAAACCCAGGGAGTTCGTAAGTAGGTTAAAACCCTAGTGTTAATGAACGAACCCTACTTAGTCCCTTGATAATCAAGATTATAGACAATTTACTAAGTGGGATGGACCTCTGGGAATGGATGTTTAATTGAACCAAAACGGGTACAATCCAAGATGAAGGGGAATTTCGATTCCTAGATCGTAATCTGTCAACAAATAACAAATGCCTAATGGATGGATATAATCCGGGCAAATCATCCCCCCCCAATCGATTGATGACGATCCAGACACTCTACTCCTCCATGGACAGTTAGTGGCTACCCTGCAGTCTCCGTGAAGCTGCGCAACGCAGAGCCGTGGCAGTTCCAGACGGCTATCACCGCTACCTCAATTGACTGATGTTAAAAGTGATCCAGGAATCCAGGAGCCAGGAGTTTCGTCAATCTGGCAGGGACCAGCATCGTGATGAAGCAGGGAGGAAGAGATTTTCCTGTCGCTGTCTGCTTTTTCTCTATTCTGTCGCAAGATATCACTTACAAGAGTATGTGCAAATCATTGCCAACCTTAGATACCCTATAAAAAATGTTAGCTGGTGAATATACATGTATATGTATATATATATATGGGGTATATGTGTATATATATATATATATATCCAAATTTATAGCAAGAGATTAAAGGATCAGCAACTACCCATCCAGTCGGTTGAACTATCATCTTCAGCAATTCCAGGGTGAGGGCGAGATTGCCATCTCATGAGTCTTGTCATAATCCCTAAACCAAGAATACTACAATCAATCGCCCATATGTGTGTGTATATATATATATATCTATACATCGTCAAACGCCTAAATATTTTGATATACGATTGTTTCCAGATGTCTATATATTTATAAATATATACTATATACTGAATGAACTATACTATTTCAAATACCCAGATTAAGGAAAACAATGGGATACAGTAGTTGCTCCAAACCAAACCATCAGCAACCAGTGGCCTCGCAGTGAGGTCTTGATAACTTAGCCCAAACCCCAAAAGGGATAGAACAATTGCACACCTGGAAAATAGGTAGAATTTTCATCATCGGACTACCATCCTGGAAACACTTCTCTGTTTGGTGGTTGCTATGTGTGTATATATATATGAGTTATAGCCAATGAACACGGGTCACTTCCCATCTGAGAAGAGTTCAAAATTCGCAACGTTTTTTTTAATGGCAGTTGATGGGGGATGACAATCCCTTCCCAATATAATGGGTATCCCTGGAAAAACAGCAACCAACTTAAATCCAATGTGTATCTAATTATGGTTTGATATATATATAATACATACACATGATGTATAATATGATCAGTACATTCTTAATCATTCTTACTAATTATATATCACTTATGTGTTTTTTTGCATATCAGAGATAATGTGTTTCTTAATTTTGCATGTTTCCATCTCTTTCTGCTATTCTTGTTTTGGGATGCTCGCGCAAATTGGCCAATCCTTTTCGCCTGGTCTTTTACGCAAAGAACACATATTCCCTATAGATTCACCTCATTTTCTGATGGACTTCCGAGAAGATAACACATCACCTTGTGCACAAAGCCAGGTGCACCTTAAGCTCTTTGTCGCGTTGGCGTGTTGCCAAATCTTTAGGAACAACTGTGAAACCAGTCACCAGTCGCTTGACGCAATCGGATAGAAAAGAACATATCTATATAGTCAATAGATATTGGTATTTTTTTAAGCACCAACTTTAGATGGATTTAACCAACAATCCCTGGATACCTATTAACAATTGTATATGATGTATGATGGTCTCTATCATTTTGTCCATAAACAAATGGTGTTCTATATAATATATCGATATATAATCTAGTATCAAGTATCAACTAATAGTGTCATTGATATATAATTATCTAATATTATCAACAATCCTCCATAATGGTATCATCTACTATATTATATAGTGGTCTATCATTGTGTCATTCAACTTTTCTTCCAGGACTGGTCTCTGTTTTTTCGCACCTTCAGAACATCGCCCACCTTGACCCTTTCTTCGGTTCCCTCGAAACCTCGGAGGTACCGTTTGAAGCAACAAACATGGCCATTTTCTAACCATCAAATGGGACATGATATATAAGAACATCAATGATATATACATGATATAATGATATATACATCAATGATATAAACGCTGATGGTTAAGTTATCATCCATTATTTAGGATTGTTATTAATATGGGTATGGATCAATACCTATATAGATACCATTTTTAGGGGGATGAACATCCATAAATCCCAGCTAAATTTTGATGTGAACAGAAGGGGTACTATTGGTTTTGACACACTGCCATATATACATGATATAAGCCATCAAAGATGATTCAAAATGGAAAGCAACAAACTCAGTTAAGATTATATAAGGTCATGTTTGTCAATCATTAGCTGCTTGGTGGTTTTAAGCATCTTGAAACATATGAGTTCGTCAATGGGAAGGATGACATCCCATGTATCATGAACAATAACAAATGTTTGAAACCACCAACCACTTAGTGACTGTTGATAATCAATAGTGATTGGAACCAACCACAATTCAACCAATGGTGATTAGAATGCCCATGAAATGCGGAAAAGGTGGGAGCTTTGGTATTTCTGATTCACCACGATCAAATCTATCAACATGGATACCCCTCCCCCTATTGGTAAACTATGCTTCATTATCCTCTGGTAATTTAACAGTTCGCTATTGAAAATGACCATTTATAGTGAATTTTCCCATTGAAAATGGTGATTTTCCATAGTTATGTTAGTTTACCAGAGGGTAACCTGGATTGAGCAAACTTCAGAGATCATCCCAGTTCCAAGTTAAACATTGCCACATGAGCAGTTCGTACAACCAAATGACAATGAATTTTGTGACTCAATCCACACATGTGTTACTTCTATTCCGCATTTTGGAAGTTGAGCCACCTTTTTTATCATAAATCTGGCTGAATTTCATCATTCTAGAATGATCCTATGTCTGAAAGTTACAGACTTTCGTGATTCATCATGATTCGTGGCTCAATTTGAGGCAGGTTCTCCCTACTAACCATCAAGTCCAGGTTTGAGTTTACGGACTTTGGACCAGCAAAGGGGTCAACACTTGGATGCGCATATGCTCATCCCCATTAGCAATTAGTAAATGGCTTACAACCAAAGTATATATATATACATATAGATATGCCACTTAACAGAACTTAGCATTATAACTGGATTATACATTCTTAATCACCTGCTAATCCCTTCCAGCGCCTTTCCTCACCAAAAAAGAATTACCCCCACATGTTTCACCATGTTTTAGCTACTATAAATATCTAACTATTCAATTATTCATGTTGAAGCCCCTAACACTTTTTTAGGTGTTCGATTTTTTAAAGTTATGACCTGAAATACCAGTTATAAGTACTAACAAAACCCCATTTTTAGAATGTATAATCCCATAGAAATAACCAGTGATAAGTGATAACTAATCTGGTTGGTGGTTTTAACCATCTTGAACGTCAATGGGAAGGATGACATCCCATATATTATGGAAAATAAAATTCATGTTTGACACCACCAACCAGATATAATATTGATAGTAATTGATAATATTGATATATTTTCCATAATCATGTAATATGCCATATAACTTATAAATGGCCATAATTGTGGGATAACTCCCATCCCATCCCATCCCTTTCCACCCGACGGATCGTACAGGAGACTGGTGGGCATCCATCCAATCAAACCGCTGTTCAACATCTCGACTTTCGAGCCTGGCGAAAGACTCGACTGACTCGACTCTTTCGAGCCAAGGTTTTAATGTACACATTTACCTACTATGTAAGATATCATCTTCTTCTTCTTGCGTGCCATAGGTATGGTTTGTGAAAAACGGATGTGAAACTAACTTAGAAAGGCAGGTGCCATACCCGTAGGCTCCCCGCAGCATCGTTGCCCCTCAGTACAGGAACTC
>Ga0126342_10004873_pt1 | contig 23154 bp, 23 predicted proteins | sample Cyp1metagenome_FD_92528 | JGI IMG/M metagenome (GOLD analysis project Ga0126342, IMG submission 92528) | Coral microbial communities from Lord Howe Island, Old Settlement Bay, Australia - Cyphastrea 1 metagenome | ecosystem: Host-associated > Invertebrates > Cnidaria > Coral ...
ACTGTGCAAGAACCTTGCTGTCCACGCCGGATCGTCTTCACGGAGCTGTGCTAGGACACGTGTCAGGAACCATGGCTGCAGTATCCCGAGGCGGAACACGAGGCAGCACAATGAGCTAAAACAACTAAAATTAAACCATGGGGTGGGTCACATCTCAAAATTAAACCAACTCAACTTTCTTCAGAATCTTAAAAAGGTGGGTGGACCCCTTGTTTTCGCATGATTTTTTAATTAAACCAAGAAAATGAAACCTAACTCAGTCTACCCCTGGTTTAATTTAGCTAGTGCAAGGGATATGGCAGGAAGGGCGGTGGTGCCACCCCGGGGAACATTCATTTTGGGACCACCAGAGCGCACACAAAGTTTTCACCGTAGGAACACCAAACCGACACATTCTGCACCTTCACGTGCGCCTGACCAACCACTAATCGTATCCAAATTCCCCATTGTTTAAAACAGAGGGTTCTACCGGGCGCTTCTCCAAAAAAAAAAATGTCACATCACGCCCGATCCCGCGCCCCTTTGATCAATATTGTTGCACAATGCATGCCGGCATCCGAACCGAAATTGCTGATTTTTTTGAAAGCATTTCCAAGCAAAGCAATATAACAACATTGAATTGGGGGAAGGGGGGCGTGCAAGTTTTGTTCGAAATGAGTGTGACAGGACGCGTTTTTTTTTGAAGAAGCCGGTCCTCAGGGCACTGGTGATGCCAAACGGAGTGCTACTACGTGGTCGGCACCCATTTTGGGATCGGAGGTGCGCACATAAACCCCTTACCGGGGAACCCTAACTACAGACATCCCTAACCCTTGCTCACAAACGGGTTAAACTCGGCACCGCCATGAATTGGTCGGTGGGATATGTGTATTTGGGGGTTCATCAGTGAAGGGTTTGTGTGCGCAGCTATGGTCCCAAAATGAGTGCTGACCAGGTAGTACCACTCTGTTTTATTTTCTTTTGGCATCACCAATGCCCCTCCCAACACCCCCGAAGATATGAATGTTAGAAAAAAATGGACCGCATTAGTAGTTGGCGGGTTGTAGCCCCAAGGATCAGGACCGGTGCATTTGGAACCTCATCGGTGGAGAGGGTTTGTGCGCGCACTGGTGGTCTCATAACGAGTACTCCGCAGGTCTTGCCACTTCGCTTTTGTATCACAACTGCACTTCAGAGTAACCCTTTTTCAAAAATTGTGAAAGGTGGGTGTACTTGGCATTCCTAAAGTGATGTGCGATCCCGAAATGAGTGCCCCTCAGGTGGTACCATTTTCTTTTGGTATCATCGGTGCCCTTCGTGCCACTTTTTACGATTTATATTTTTTTTGGTTTGGGCATCATCAGATATGAGTCTCAAGTGCTTTGAAGCGAACAAACTCACCTTTGCAGCCCGAGCAATACCTGCGTCAACTGAACATTTCCCATATGAACAATACTCATTGATATTCGTTATTGATGCACACATCAATGTAACCGCGCGGTAAGCAAACGAAGCCGTGGATCTTTGGTATCAGAAATGAGCCGTGAACCCCGATATCATTATCCGGCTAATCGCTAAGCATTCATTTCATGTGAGCAGTAGAACTTTAAATACACTTCAACATATTTCAACTGCGCCGGCTCGCAGGAAGTCTGGGCCGTGGTCTTCTCATAGCCTTGGGGCGCGACATTTTTCTCATCGTTTCGCAAAAAAACACTGGTCTGAGATGTCCAAGTGCATTTTTCTCATGGCCTTGGGGCGTGGCATTTTCCCCTAAACAGCGCGTCCACGCTGAAGGGTTCTTACGGTAGGTAAAAAGGCCGGTGCGGTATCAGGGTGTTCCATCTGGTTTCTGGTTTTTTTCGTGTAAATTCTCACGTCAAATTGTTCCTGTGACATGTTTAATTGCATTTCGACCGCGCAGGCTCGCACAAAGTTTGCGCCGTGACTTTGGGGCGCAGCATTTCTCGTGCAAATTCTCACGTAAAATTGCAGTCCCAAAAGATCAGTAACGCCCATCATGCATTACAAAGCAAGAATGCAATGGTGACAATAAGGGGTTTCATTCCTTTTTTCCACATGTTCAAACCAGTTGGACTGCCATGGCAATAAACCGTAACATACCGTAACTAAGCCCTTTAATTTTCAAATCGAACGTTTCGGGGAGGAGCGTTGCGGGGAGGGGAGTGTTGAAATTTGTGAGATTTGCGCCTGCGGTCCTGTGTTTTGACATTCTGAGAGGGCCAGCTGTTAACCCTGCTATGGCCTTTTTCGGCCAGCGTAGCGTAGTGCCAACAAATGTACTAAGTATGATATAGCCTGGCCAGTCTAAATGCAAAAAAGTAGCGGGCGAGCTGCCTTAGTTGAGACCACCTATAGAGCGCATTTAAATCCGGAGACTTACAAGCCTGCAGGACTTAGAAAGAAACTAACAAACGCAATTCCTATAGCGGAATGTACCCCGGCCTCTGTAATCCAAATCCATGCAGGAAAAAAAATATGCAAATTCGGCTGAAGATCCAGCGCAGCTGCCAGCAGGCACCTTCGCTTGAAGAGATGTTGTTTCCTTTTGCGAATTCAATGACTACCAAATTTTTGAGGTTGTGGTTTTGGGGTTTGCATTTAGTTTGCCAAAAAAACACATTGTCATTTGACATGAAAATTATGACATCATGTTGTTGGCCCTGCAGGGGCCCTCCTAAGAGAAGATCAGCTGAAAAAAAGGCGTTTCGACGTGAAAACTGCGTTTTCAATGGGAAAAAAAATATATCGCCGGGCAAAAATGTGTTTTATATTGTTCAATATTGCATTCATGAAACATTTGGTGCATTAAGAATGCTGGAAGGTTCCGCGCACAATTATGTTTGGCACCCAACCAATTAAAAACATTCAAAAACTAGATATTGACAATACCATGCAACCTAAAAGGGCGCAAATGGGATCAAGTAGCACCCTCTGGAGCCAAGAAGGTCAGTTGGAGCAATAAAACCCATCTTAAATATCAATTTCTGAAAAATCAGTTCAACCATCTGAAATTTGAAAAGTGTTTGCAGTCAGAAAAAGTGCCGTTTCAAACAAATGTTGCTCTCAAAAAAAAATGTTCTTCTAAAAGGGCAACATATTTTTGCATGCTTTCGAGGTTCTAGGTATGGTATCAGGGTATTGTGACATTTTCCTGCGGAGCCCCAAGTACGTAAAACTAGATTCGGTACTTCACGCGATTCCTTCCGAGATGCGTCATCGCGGTAATATCCCCTGTTATGCAAATCCTCCTGCAATGCTTCCCCGTAGTAATCCCTCTTTGGCACGCGCGGTCGTCACACGGCACAGCTTTATTTGAACCCCGACAATTTGCCACTGTGTTGTAACACTCCGTGTTCAGGGCTAGGAATTTAATTTCTATACTGAGCAGTATTAAGCAATGCCTGGCGGACTCTGGCGGGCCAATTGATGCTGGTTAGAACCAAGCACCTTCCAGAATCTCAACAGTAGGTTGGGTTCTGGTGCCCTTAGGCAGTTTTCCGTTCCTTGGGGAAGTTTGCAGTTCTTGTGCGTTTGTGGCCCTTGCATGTGTGTGCAGTTCCCGGACACAAGTTTTCAGCTACATACCGGACTGCATTTTTCGGAGGCCGCAAAAAACTTGCCGGTTCCCGTTTTTCCCACAGTTGTACGTGTCGTGTCTGACACTGTCCGACTTTTGGAGATTCTGACAGTAATCTGACATCTCTTGATGGATGAGAGGGCCCTGGCCCGGGGAATCGCATTTTCTTGTGGTATGTTTTTTTGTGATGTTTGTCGCTTGGACTCCTCGAAATCCGTATTCTTAGATGTTGATGATTCGTGTATACCCCATAGGGTCCATGTATGCTATATATGGTAACATTTACCATCAATATACCCCCAATGTTAGTATATATACCATACATGGATCCTATGGGTGGTGTTGATGTTCATGGCCCAAATTCAAATCTTCACATCTTTGAACAGCTCGAGCTGTACATGACATCGGCTCGGCCCCAAGTTGATCGCCTAGTGACGAGGGTGGCCAAGTTCCGAACGGGTTCAGGATGAGTGAGCGGTATTCTCTCATGAAAAACGACAGAAGGTTGTAACATGTTGTAACAAAAAATGGAGTTTCTGCGCTTCTTCAAATGTAATTAGTTGGAATATGCCCCCGAATGCGTTCGTATACCTTGCAAGTCTTAGAGGCGTTCGTCTCGATAAAGGTATTGAAAGTCGAGTAGAAAGCATCGCCGCTTTTCCATCTCTGTTGCACGTCCGAAGCTTGGTTTAGTCATTGGTTGACGAAGTTTGTCGGCTCGCGATCGCACCAGGTGATCCGAAAGTTCCAGAGATCGTAACGGAAAAATGTGCGATGTTTGTGGTCGATGCCATGGCGAAATCATATGTTGTGAAACAATTTCTGAGGCCCCAAAAGGTTATTGAACCATTTCTGAACCCATGGCCAGGTGAACGCTTTTTTGACAGAGATCGTGCCTGAAGGGGCGTGCAATGGAATTTGAACGATGTCTGAACGCAATGTGAACGCAAAGGGTCGCAATTTGAACGCAATCTCGATTCAACTTGACGTCGTTTATTGGGCGTTGACGAACGGTGCAGAGCAAAGTCAGCAATATGTTTCATTGACAAGTCCAACTTTGCGCAAAATCCGTTTCATTAAAAGAATCACGGCAAGGCAGTTGCAGTTTTTTCGCAAAGGTTGCATCATTGTGCATCCAAATGCCTCCGCTTTCTTGTGTCGCCCTGCCACCAACATGGTCAGAAAAAGTGTTGCTACTCCTGCTTGTTCAACGTGTGCAAGCTATCAGTAAGTGCGAAATGAGCGGCGTCAAAAATACATTACAAATTATACGGCGCCATTGCTTTCGTGCTGCTTTCGCGCAGAGTGCTCACAAAGCGTTTGCCTCAATATGCTCACTCTGGTGGCAGTTTTTGCAGAACAAATTAGTACGAAAAACGCTTAAGAACTTTGCTGTAGCCTTGTTGTATAGATGAACATTCCTTCACCATAGCCGTCATAGCCGTCACTTTCGCTGTAGCTTTGGGGGCATTTCACGAGAATAGTGCTGCTTTGCGCTGCTTTCACTCTTGGTTTCAACTTTCCCCAAAGGTGCCTTACACCAACCTATGACAAAGTCACTGCATACATGTTTTGATGCTGCTCAATTTGTGTTGTCCTTGCTAAGTTACCCAAAAAAAATAGCACCAAAGAAACTTTGGAACGACCCCTAAAGTCTAGGCCCTAAAGCTTACTTTCTGAACACCCCAACAAAGATCATTTTCAGCATCTTGGATTTGCTTAAGGAGTCCCACTTGGTGGATGTTCTACTGGGATAAGCCAAATCACCTTCAACAAACCCAGGGCATGTCTGCAACAGCTTTCAGGCCAGGGCTTCTAGGAGTTTACTGCTGGTTGCGCCGCCAAACACCCATGGCATTCTTTCGTCGTGTCGCACGTCGTGTCGTGGCGGCCTTTTTTCAACGATGCAGAGATCTGAATTGTGCCGCTGCAAAGACATCCTCCAAAGCTCCGAGGAAAAATCACCACTCCATCCAAAACCAAACAACACGACAAGCGGTGCCATTGAATGAGAGCAAGGGGGACCTTTGCATTTTGCGAATTTGGTGCATGTCATCTACCATCTAGATGCTGCAAAATAGGCGATTGTCAAATTGTTTGGAGTACATCTCGAAATTTCACATCTCTAAGTTGCTTTCCTTTCGCTCATGTACAACATATTATTCCGACATTGAATAACTATGCTAAAATGTTAAGTTAAAACATACATGAATATCAGATTTAATATTATCTATACAAAAACGCTGTGAATATGACTAGATATTGAAAATCTCAAATATTTGATTTACTATAAAATACTATTTGCACATCTCTATCATCTCTATAATTTATCAGATAGATACTCCCAATTCCATGCCGGTCATATCGGGTCATCGGCCGGTCACATGCCAGGCTCACAGCGTGGATGGTGGGCCGTGGTGTTCCTCCAGCATGGTGTTTCTCAGCCAGGAAACAGATGGAAAAATATGGAAAATGATGGTTTAATGGTAGTTTAATATGGATTTAAAAGGATTTATATTACTTAAAGAAGGGATATCAATGAAGATTCATGGTTTAGCAATACCGGAATACCGTAAATGTTGTTAGCTTTACCATGATTTACCACATATTGTTTGCACAATCTGAGATCTGATTGGTGGCTTTTTCTATATTCACCTCACATTATCGTAGCACATTGGTAGCACTATACTTACTATACATCATAATTGTTACCCTCTGGTGATTTAACATAGCTATGGAGAATCACCTCTTTAATGGGTAAATCCACTATAAATGACAATTTTCAATAGCTATGTTAGTTTACCAGAGGGTAAATTGATCAATTGACCAGTGGAGATTGGTTTTAAATGTGAGTAAATGCATGGTACCCTGAATGGTAAACTACCATAGCTATGGAACTTTACCCTGTTTCTATAGCAGGTAAATGCATGTAAACGCACAATGAAAATGGTCATATTCCAAAGCTATGGTAGTTTGATCAAATGGAAATGATGCCATATCCCCCTGAACATCTCAGGCTGTGTACCCTAAAAACACAGCTTCAGCTACCAATTGGCAACTTATTGGACTCATGAGGCCTTGGCAAGGACTATAGTGACTATGGCAAGGCAACCAGCATCACAGGGAGGACAAACTTTTGTTTTTTTTGAGGGGGAATGATATGAATAAAACCCAAATCCAAGTGCATCATTACATGGGTGGGAAATTTTCGTCGATGTTTTGCCTATCTTGATCTATCTTGGGGGAATGATTCCTGACTTCGCTGAAGCGAAAAGAAGCTGCAACGGCTGCAACGGGCACCTCTTGTCCCCGGGCCAAGGCCTCGACATGTTTTTTCGGCATCTCTGGAGAGAGATGCCGTCTTCGTACTGCCGTGACTTCATGGCTACAGTATGGTACAGTGCTTATTCTTTGCTATACCCTCTGGTAAACTAACATAGCTATTGAAAATTGCCATTTATAGTGAGTTTTCCCATTAAAACTGGTGATTTTTCATTGTTATGTTAGTTTACCAGAGGGTAAACAACATGCACAAATCGACCCTTTGGGAAGTACAGACTCTGAAATATGGGCCTTGATGTGTCAGCATCTCGACGTTTAGCTAGTGGAAGCTCCAACTTTCGCCCCAAAATAGGATGATCTCCACTGGATGTTGTCCAGAATGTTACCGCCCAAAAAGTGTGGTGTTGAAGAAAGATACAAAAATTTCTTTGAATTTATACATAAAAGGGGGTTTCCGACAAAATAGGGCTACCCCAAATAAATCATTCAAGTCATGAATGACCAGTGTAGTATTTTCACAGCCATGGTTTTTCTACGGAAAAAACGAAGAAAAAAAACCTGGCATTTTTTGCACATCTCCAAGCTCGGGCGTTTTTCTCGTGTCCAAGATCCGAGCACCAAAGGTTGTAGCACCTGATCCAATGGAACTCGGTCAGTAAAATCTTTGGGAAAAGGTGATGAGTTCCATCCAAAGGATGGAACTCATGCAGACAATTCATGACAATTCGATCTCAACTGCATAGAATAATGAACTACATGTGACTGAGCTATTAAAAAAAAATGAGCTTTTTTCGAAGGCTTTGCCTTTGTTGCCAGTCCCAAACGACACATCACACACAGATGATCTGCATTGATTCTCAACAGTGTCTTTCATCGTCGGATTCCAACTTTCACCCCGAAATCCTTCACCAACCTGAAACGTTTCAGGCCGTTTGGATGATTCTGATGATTCCCCATTCATCCATCCCAATCCCATTCAGAATGGTTGGCCAATGTTGGCCCACGGGCCGACCTGCTTCTCTGTCTCAGGCATCGCCTCCATCGCCAAACGTGGGGTTCTTTGGAAAAACATCGCCACTTATTTGGATGAAACTAGTTTCCATGTGTGTCGATGATCTTTTGGAAAAGTAGCAATGAAGTTGGCATATATTTGGATAAGGATAAGCATTAACTTTAAAACGATTTGAACGTATCCTGCCTTTAAAAGTGCAAAAGAGCTTGCTATCTGGTTATTTAACATAGCCATGGAAAATCCATTATGAATGGAGGTTTTAATGGGAAAATCATCTATAAATGGGCCATTTTCCATGGCTATGTTAAATAGCCAGAGGGTACATAATTTACAGTAACACTCTCCAAAACTGCTTCAACTCCAACTCAAATCCGTCACTGAGTCAGCAACTGCTATCTCACCAACTTAAACGACAGCCATTCCATAATATTCCATACCCTCTGGTAAACCAACATAACATAACTATGGAAAATCACCATGCTTTTAATGGGTAAACCAACGAACTAATGGGCCATGTTCAATCTTCACAGAGCTTCAACTGTTTCAACTCATCAGGAATCCGATGGTAAAACACGGCAAGGATTGCACAAGCTGTGTACATAGATTGCACAACCAACTTGTAATCCCCCCAGATTACTCGATCTTTTACTCATTGGTCATATGTTTCTGGTGCCATGTGATGGTAGAACACCTTGACCTTTCAGCAACACTGGGACAAGGCAAATCCATAGCCTGGGGAACTGGAAGATCAGGCACGGGAGCCGCGTAGGGGCCCGGAGCCTGGCAGACATGGCCGGGAAGCAGCCGTGTCTGTATCAATGGATTGGAAGAAAATGACGGTGGAAACCATGGTTTTGACATGTGAAGACCTCAAAGAACCATGTGTTCCGAGCTTTCAGAAGCGAATTCTTGGACATGACCGGTTTCCTGCTGCTCTCATAGAAAGGCCACAGGCTCTGGAAGACGATTTTACCACGCTAAACAGCGATTTGTTGGGGTGGAGTTAGGCACCCCCCTAGAGGCAGTTATTTTTGCGTGTATGTATATATATATATATGAAACATTGTAAAGCCATATAAACCACACATTCACCCCCTTAACCCTTTTCGCAAGTCAACAAAGCCATGGAAAATCACCATTTGTCCCATGGGTTTCACCATCCAAACCCCTCAGGAGCCGGCCATGGCGCCGCTGCTGGCGGCGGTGGCGCTGGGGGGCGCACACCTCGACCAGCTCTGCCGCGCCTGTGCTGAAGGGATCATGTACATCATGATCATCATGTATTTACATACTATATCATGTAGTAATATATCATATATATATATATCATGTATAGATGATCTTTGATGCCACCTCCATGGGCTCCTGCAAACGCCGCTGCTCCCGTAGATCGGGCCTTGGAGTTTTTGTGGGAAAAAAATATGTTTGTCATGGGATTCACCTGCAAAAAAGAAGGGGAAAAACATATGTGAAGGGATAATCAAATTGTACATAATTACCCTCTGGTAAACTAACATGGCTATGGAAAATCACCAATTTTAATGGGTAAACCCACTATAAATGGCCATTTTCAATAGCTATGTTAAATTACCAGAGGGTAGCTTCCTCCAATTTTTCCCTCTGTTCCCTTAAACCAACAGCTGCATTGGCGAGACGTCGAGGCGCCCACATCGACTGTGCCATTGGATTGTTGTAGGTTGGTTAACACCCATAGTTTAATAAACATCCATATGTGTGTATATTGGTGGAACATACTCCCATTTGCATAAACATAACTATGGCAATTACAACTACAATTGATGGTTTTAAATCAACTTAAAACTGAGGGGGCAGCACCTTGTACATATATTATGTAATATCGCATAAACATCCATATTTGGATGTTTGATGGGAAATATGAGTGTACCATTCACATAATCAATAATATATATATATTAAGTAATCCCTTAAACCATTGAAACCTGAAATACCACTATGTCACTATACCACTATGTCATTATAGTATCCCATTATCTATCCCATCATATTCCATGTATAAACCATCAAGCCACATCCATCATTTCCTCTGCCCAGGGACGTTTTTCGAATACCAATTCTCTGCGCCCAGCTCTTTGTAGGCACTAGCAGCCGCTCCATGGAAGCGGGCAAATCCACGTTGGTGCCTCGGGATTTGGTGCTTCCAAAGGCTTACAAAATAGATGGAATAGATGGAATAGATAAGAAGTATGAAAAAAATATCTGGAACCTCTTCTTCATTTAACGAACAGTTGGTTATAAATTCAATATATCCCCATTATATCCCCATTTTCTCTAGTTAAACCCCTATCTTTGACAAGTAAATCATCATTAAACCATTAAACCGGCATTGTTCAGCATGTTCCAGCCCTTCTTTGATGGATCTCCATTTTCAGGTACCACAGCCACTATCATATTGCTGGTTACATAACAAGTGATGTATATATATATATGGTTGGTGGTATACCTACCCCTCTGAAAAATATGAGTTCGTCACCTGGGATGATGACATTCCCAATATATGGAAAGTCATAAAATTCATGTTCCAAACCACCAACCAGGATATATATTCTAATATATCACTATATCCCCAGGATGGCTGGTCAAAAATTCCCAATGTTTCACCATGGAAACCACATCGCCATCTGACGGCTGCCATGATGCAATGGAAAAACTGTGGATCTTCGCCACAGCGTGGGCCCATATGCACGGGGCCATACCTGCGGCAAGGACAGGGTTTTGAGATGGGGATTTCATGTGTTTCAACATGTTTCAACTGTGAAAACTATAAGGGTAATTAATGATGGTTGGTTGATGATGAGTACTATCTAGTGGTGAATGGAGGGAGCGGTGGAGCTGAGGCTATCCATATTCCCTATTGAATGTGGAGCTAACGAGCCACTAAGACTTTCCCAACCGTATGATAGCTTAGATGGTGATATTTCCCCAACGAAAATTGAGACACACCTGGTGATTTTACACTCTAGAATGGTGATTTGGTAGGAAAATGGCGATTTCACGGAGATTTGCCCTTCCGGTAATTAATTTGATACATGGCATTTTTCAAATGACCATGTCTAACATGTAAATCATCGCACTTTTATTCTGGGCCCTAAATTTCCCTGGCAATGTTCCCAGCGACAAGGAAGCCATGGCACCTTTAGTTCGTTGATTGGGACCCATGAATTTCATGGTGACCACTTCGCAAACTGCAAACGTTTGCCAAAGGGTCAAGAATAGCTATTGTCTCATCATTAGACACATGATCATTATCCCATTGCTAGATGTCATTAGATCATACTATCATGATCCCATTATTATTATCATTATTATCACCATATTATCATTATCCCATCATTAGACCATCTAAAAATCCACTGTCACTGTCACAAAAAGGGGGCACCTCTCCAGAAAGGGAAGCGCCGCCATCCAACCGCCGCCCACGCGAACCTGGCAGTGTGGAAAATCAAACGATGGCAAGCTGGAAAATACACCATTTCTAGATGTTTTCCGTTCGAACCTACATTTCTAGTAGATTTACCCTCTGGTAAACCAACATAGCCATGGAAAATCACCATTTTTAATAGGTAAATCAACGAAATAAATGGGCCATTTTCAATAGCCATGTCAGTCATAACCAGATGGTATGTCGGAGATTTTTCTCATCCAAACCTTCCTTGACAGGGGAATGTTCCATGATTTTTCCCAGTCAAAGTTCGACATTTTTCCTTCGGGGATCGCCATGACTTGGTCGTCGGAGCGATCAGTTGCCGGACGTGGGTCCCATCCCCGATGTTCAAACCGCCAGGACGGCCTCTTTTTTCGGTGGATCTATGGCTGGTTGTTGGTTGAATGATGGTTGGATGGTTGGTTTCAATGACTGGTTGGTGGTTAAAAAAACATCTTGAAAAATGATGGAGTTCGTCAATGGGAAGGATGACATCCCATATTCCGAATTCCGTGGGCAAATCTCAACTTTGATTGGTTGAATCCATTTGTTCGCTTGTGAAATCGACTCATCGTCTTGTTGATCATGTAAATATCCATGTTTGTTGGTTAAAACCTTATTTTTTCGGAAAAAAAAAAGTTTTTTCATGGTTATTGGATTGTCATACATTTTTGATGGTGACCCGTTCTGTTCGTATTTAATCCCCACATACATTTATAATATACGTTTCATCAACAAATTGTTGGACCACCGCCATGTTTTTCGTTGCGTTGCAAGAAATTCTTTGTTGTTGAAATCAAGTGAGATCTCCATTTTTCATGTGTTGGTTCTTTATCATGTTGCATCCCATAAATAGCTATGCTGGGTAAAATTCATATAGTCAATTCATGGGATCCTCATAGGATCCAACTTTCATGGGTTATGATCATAAATATGGGGATGTGTCAAAACCAATAGTACCCCTTTTGTTCACATCAAAATAGCTGGGATTTATGGATGTTCATCCCACTAAAAATGCTATTAATAGGTATTGATCCATACCCATATCAGCATAAAATCCCAGTGTTTGTTTAATAAAAAAAACTTGGTGCTTCATCCAACAGTTATGTTTGTTACAGTAGTTCACAAAATTTACTTCACCCTGTTCGAAGTGGACATTGCCCCTACTTCGCCAAGTTAGCCCATGGTTTTATTACCAGGGTTATACGAAGTGATCTAAGATGATCTAAGTGGGTTTCATTCGTTTCAGGGTTGTTGGGATTCCACCAGTTGTTTACCACTTGTACATCCCAAAAAAGTGGGATTTCTTTACCCTCTGGTAAACTAACATAACTATGGAAAACCACCATTTTTAATGGGCAAATCAACGAAATAAATGGTCATTTTCAATAGCTATGTTAGTCATAACCAGAGGGTATGTCGGGGATTTTCCAGCAAACCTCGATTTAACCAGTTAAATCTTCTAGTAAAAGAACTTACATGTTTACCAGGCCGGGTACCCTACTTGCTCCTTTTTACCACTTGGACATGCTGGGATGAAGCACCCTGCGATTCATGGCCGCCTGAAGGCCACCAGGGCTGACTCTGCAGACCACCTTCTTGCCACTTTGGCCTCAACGAAAGTCCCATGGGCCACTCATCGGAGATATTCATGTAACCAATGGATTATATATATATAATATGATATTATATATATAATATGATATATACTGGTTGGTGGTTGACCTACCCCTCTGAAAAATCATGGAGTGAAAGTCAGTTGGGATGATGACATTCCCTTTTATATGATGGGAAAAGTAAAATTCATGTTCCAAACCACCAACCAGTAATGATATATATATATATACATATATAGCTGATGGGGTATGTGTGGATATAAAACTATAAAGTTGGATATACGATCATTTAATATAATTATCTAAAACTCATGGGATATATAACTAAAAGGTGATATACATGTTTTACCTATATAATGGTGTGTGATACAATGGGATATATGATATATAACTAGTAGAATGATTAACGGGATTAATTGATAATTATCACAGGGTTGCTCCCTGGACACCACAAATACGTTTGGGTCTCTTGCTGTTGCAACCATTGAAAAACCCTTGAAGATCGGCGGGTGTGGGCAAATTCTCGACAGATTCTTTCATGCAAAGTTTATTTGAAGTCGCTGAAGTGCTGATCTCCCCAAACTGCTTTTGATGTTTTTTTTTCCGGATTTGTTTTGGTCTTTTAATCATCGAACATGTTTGAAGGCTGATGTTTGAGGAATCTCCTTTATTGTTTTAGGACTTCAATGGGACAACAGACTGCTTTCGCGTGGATTTTCAGCGTCACCATCTGAGAAGCTCACTGCCCATGCGATAGACGCAGCGTTTCTCCTGGCACACACCGGCTGAAGTGATTAAAAAAAACCTGTGTTAACAATACATTGGGGATTCAACCATCAACAATGGTGGGAAAAATGATCAACGATGGGGGGTCGAATCTAACCATCAGAAATTGTGATTTTTTCACCATAGATTTAACATCATCATCCCAGTAACCGACGACCTTTTGGTCATTATTTTTAGAATCATCCCATTGCTAGTACGGTATTACCCAATAAACCAAAAAGATATACCCTCTGGTTATGACTAACATAGCCATGGAAAATCACCATTTTTGATAGGTAAACCATCTATTTCTATGGGCCATCTATACCATGGCTATGTTAGTCATAACCAGAGGGTATAGTTTATTATTGGATATTATTGCTTGTGGTTTCTCTGAAAATGGTCTAATTAACCGCAAAGAAAAGCATGTGTTTAAGTAATTTTAAGTGTTAACACTTGGATTTGTATACGAAGATGTTCCAGTGTGTGTGTGTGTGGCTCTTGATACAATGTGGAAGTGCGTATGCAGAGTTTATATGTATGCCCGCTCTACTTGCTACTAAAGATGTACATAAATGATCATAAATGTACATACATTGCAAATTCAGTTAGTTACACGCAATAAATGATTGTCCGTACAGTATCTTGGAGACCCGGATTGGCAGACTGCAAGATATGCATCGAAGGTTGCTATGATCCCCTCTTCGGGTTCAACATCCTGAACATCGGCTGCTGAATTGGGTACGGCTTAAGTAGCAAAACATCACTTTTTGGGGGGAAACCCCAAATTGATCAACCAGGGTGTATCAATCGGGCGTTGACACTACAACAGATTTCAAGTACCACAAAATCCACTGGTTTAAATCATCATTTTCCCTATAAAACATCGCATGGTCTTGGCGTAATACGTCCTTTTCAGACACACCCCAAATCATGTTATTGTTGATTAGTTTTATTCCATGTGTCTCCCATTGTAGTTGAATCTCATTGAACTCCCCATCAAAATTGATCTAACTTTGCTTATATAAGTTAAGCGTGATATTTTGCCTGGTTTGATTTCCGCCCTGTTTCAGGTTCCCAGGTCGCCTTCACTAGGCACCAGTGGGGGTACTGTGGAAAACGCTGCAGCCTAGGGCCGTTGGAATGGTGGATGGAACATCAATGTTTTTTGTTCTGCAATACCCTCCAGGTAATTTGTTACATGGCTATAGAAGCTACGGCCGTATGGCCATGTATGGCCCATTGAGTTCAATATTGTTGGATTACATACCTACTATATTCAATCCTTTGAACAATCATTGGTGTTCCACAGCTATGGAGCCTGGGTTTCTTGATGAACATCAACTCGAAGCTAGGATGGGAGCCCCAAGCAAGAATCAGGCGTTTTCGATGAACTTTAAAAAAAAATCAGGTTGATTTCATCCTCAATTCCCCATTTTTGGTCTTGGATTTGCTTCGGGGTCCCCAAAAATAGATAAAAATAGAACATATGCCCTTATTCGATTCCCCAAATGGTGGATGTTCTATATAATAGAAATTTTCCTGCTGTCCATGACCCTTGGATCTCCCCCTTGGATCTTGTTGGCCACTTACTTGGGTCGGGACAATGAGCGCCACATCTCATCCACTTCGTCCATGCCAGTGACAGGAGGACTGAGTGACGAACCGGTGATGGGCTCAGAATTCCTATAGGACGAAGCGCTTAATAAAGGATACAGCCAGATCTCAGGCGTCGACTGCGGTTTGAAGCTGCTGCTACCTAAGCTCCAACAAAAAATTAACGGCCATCATGGGGAACTAATATGGGGAACATGATAGATGATGATCAACCATTGAATTTATATGGCAGTGTGTCAAAACCTTGTACCCCTGGTGAACATCAAAATAGCTGGTAAATGGATGTTCATCCCACTAAAAATGGTATTATATAATAGGTATTGATCCATACCCATATGGGTTTATGAGTGTTTATAATGGTTTATAGTAATGAGCCCATCATTTGCAGACAAACCATGGAGTGCACTGTGTATTTTCATCTTCAGTAACCGTCTCTTGTTGTGTTTCATCTACTGGAAACCAAGACACTGCCGTCTTAACCCCATATCAATCAGTAGGTCAGTCAGGGTGAATCATCTTTGAGGTTCAAACCCTACGGTGCCAACATGTTAGATCCTTTGGATGGGAACCCAACAGGGCCAGATCGTATCCGCCCAAAACGGAACTAGATTTGGTTTTTCTTCATCAGTCATAGAGATCGAGCACGGTTGAGCACAACACATGTTTGGGACCACTGATGACCACTGGTTTAGGTCAAATGATTTTGATTCATCTCAATTACATCTCTTTGTTACTGGGCTGCATATCTATCTATCTGTCTGTCTGTCTGGCTGGCTGTCTGTCTGGCTGGCTGTCTGTCTGTCTTTCTTTACCTATCTATCTATCTATCTATCTGTCTGTCTGTCTGTCTGTCTGTCTGTCTATCTGTCTATCTGTCTATCTGTCTATCTGTCTATCTATCTGTCTCTGTCTATCTACCTACCTACCTACCTACCTACATAATATTATTTATTTCATATTATATATTATATTATATACACTAATATCATAATGTATTATAGTCATATCTCCAAGATGAGGTAAAAACCTGACACGCTTCATCGCACCCCAAAACACTACCTGGAATGCCCAGTGAAATCTTGCTGCGGCTCACACGAGACATGCTGCTTGGCGCACCGCGATCTCCATCTCAGCAGGTGTCGGTTTTTTTTCGAATTTGTGTGAGTCAGTTTACACGAATACATGGATAAAAGTGGTTGCCTATATGTTTCTGCTGATGAATTGAAATGATTTGAGTTGCACGTTGATCATATTGGAATGATTTTGCGATAAATGGCGTTCGTCCTATTGAAGTTCCATCAGTTTTCAACATCTGACAAGGAAAGATGGCACTGTTTGACTGTTCGATTTGCCCAAAGGAAACCAAAAATTCCAGCCTTGGAAATCCAATCTAACTTTGATTATCATTGTTTTTCATAACAAAAATCATTAGTCCAATCCTCTCATTGGCCAAGCGCCGGGCTGCCGTTTCCTGAAGCTTTGCCACTTTGGCTACCGCCACCTTGGTCGCTGGTGATTTGAGCGAAAATCCCCGAGTTCCAATGGGAAAATCCATGGGAAATCCATGGAAAATGCATGGGAAATCCATGGAAAATTCATGAGTATTCATGAAGATCCATCGATGGGAATGTTACTGGGAATGTTCCATTGGCAGATCGACTTTCACCTTTAGCCTTTGATCTTTTGACCATAGTGCAGGCCACATGGCCACATTTTCCCATCGAAATATGTACATGTTGCCGTAGCCCCACACCTACATGCGGATCGACGCGGATGTATGGACTTACGAATTTCTAGACAATTGCATGTGCACAGCCAACACAAAGGACAAACACATGGAACATATGGAAAACATCCATGGCAACTCGCCACCGACGCCATTCATTGGACCGGAGGACATCAAACAGGATCAAAGAGCTTCCAAAGGCAGGTCTGGAATTGAAGACTTTCTGCACCACTGCGGCAAATTATTGGGCATTGCCACAATCGTTGGATCATCTTTGGCCAGTCCCATCCGATCAAGAACGGCATCAGGGATTGATGCTTGACCAACTTCGAACAATGCCTCGAGCATCCAACAAAAGGCCCAATTCTTAGCCCCCTGGGACGAAAATGTGCAAGGGCCAACCACTGTAAGTACAGCATGATTGGACACGTCCACAAAGGTTGCCACAGCCTGGCACATGCGATGGAGTTTGGCTGCTTCGCCCTGCCAAAGTCTTCCTTTTCTCATGGGTGCTTCGTGCATTTCAAGTTGCACGCCAAAGCGTGCCATCACTTCGTCAAGCCGCTGGGATTCAAGTTCTTTCTTCCGAACAAGGTTGCGGGGATCTTGCAACTGCACATGCATGGCGTTGTTCTTCTCACGGACTTGATTCCACACGACTTCATGAAACAGGAGAGCCACTGCCCGTGCGATGTTTGGACGGACTGGATAAAAACCTGCAGCTTTGCAACGTTGGTGCGCTTCGTAAACCAGCATCTTGTATGCTGCTTCCACTGAGGTAGCGGATGGACCTGTGATACTGAGTTTGGAAACCCTTAGTTTGCCATCTGTCAGGGTTAACTCCTCCAGAAACCAATACTCAGTTGCAGACTTCCAGAAATGATGCGAAGCGTCTCTGTGAGCTGAATCTGGTAAACCTTTGCCAAAAATTTCTTGTTCAGCTGCCCACAGAAGAGGAACGTGCAGATAAGAAGCCAGCGACCCCCAATGTGAGGGACGACGCCGATCATCAATTGCATCAGGTGGCAAACTTGTGACTGTATTTGCTGCAAACATTGGTGGGATTTCACGCATGCTTGACTGAAACGAGGCGAGCCAGCTGTCACAGTCTTGAAATGTTTGGGACTCCAAGCAGGTTGAGAGTCGCAAAAGGTTCGCCAAACCAGAGAACTGGTTCTGCGCTCGGATGCAAGCTTCTCTGAAATACTTCCAATGGTCAGCATCAAGTTTGTGAGTTAGATTTTGCCTTGTGAAGGGTTGCAAAACTTGAACTGGCACAGGATGTTCTATGGTGATTGGACAATCGAGACTGTCTTCACCTGTCGCAGTCGAGCTGCAGAAGTCAAGATCAGTGTTTACTGAAATCTCTCTCCTTCTTGTCAGATCCAAACTGCCTCCGAATTCCAAGAAAGAAGCAAACAACTCCTGAAGGCTTGAAGTCGGTCTTTGATTGTACAGCCACACAGCCATTATTTCCAGAGCACACCCAGGGGGGAAACGGAATTGGTGCCCTCCAGGGGAAATGTTGTTGTTCATCTGCTGCTCATACACGGCATACAGCTTCATGAGCTTAATGCAGTCCTTCACTACTTGAGGTTGCCTGCTGATGAATCTGGAACACTCATCCTGGATGGTTGGGCCAAAAACGAAGGTGTTGGAAGATGATAAGAGACGGCCACTGGAGGCTGGGGCTGGTTCCAAGGCTACAATAAGGTCCACAGGCTGGACGGTGCCAGCATGCAGCCAATAGAGTTTCACCCCCTTGGCTGTATTTCTCAAGACCTCTGAGCTTGCAACAAGCCGTTGCCTTTTCCAGAGTTGCACACATTTTTGGAGTTGGTTTGTAAAATGATTGACTCTGTCCTTGGCTGTATGAGACCCTTGTCGGAAGAATGCCACAATGTCAATATCAAACTCCACTTTGATGGCAGTTCCTTTGGCCAAAGAACCAGAAAGAATGCAGCCCTTGAAGTTTTTCAGCGGATTCTGCTGTAGTGCCTCCAAAGCCTCTTTCAGAGCTTCTTCAATCTTCTTCACAATCTGCTCCCTCACCAGCACCAGGCAACTGTCTTCCACGCTTTCCTGCCGCACAACATCTTCCAGCATCAGCAGGGGCGGTCACTGAATCATGGCTTCACGAGACTTCTGTGAAAGTGAGACACCTGAACGGCCATGTCTGGTTTGAACATGTTTGAACCAGATCGCTCCGATTCCTGTGGCATTCAAAAAGCAAAATGGTCAGCTTCATTGCTGGTATTGTAGACCATGAAATCGAACCACAAATCAATAAAAATGTGAAACATCGGCAGAAAGGCATATGTTTCTTTATCTTTCTTGTTTAAGTATTTTGACTACCAACCTTATGGCTCAAAATGATGCTCCCCCCACAATCGGATCGTTCGATACTCCAAACAACTCAAACAGCCCGGTCGACCCCTGCGACTCGCACTTCTCCTCGATGGGCTTGGGGGGTTAGATTTCTGCCTGGCCAAAAGCTGCGGGAAATCACCAACTGAAACAACGAAGAAACACCGGAAAAATACGCAACAAGAAATCCGGGGCCACAACTTCCGGGGTGTCGTTTTTCACCGACTAAAGTTCCCTACAAGAACTTGATCAGTCGAACGTACGTTGGCCCTACCGACGAAGCGGAGAAGTTTGTAGAAAGTCAGCTTCACCCACACAAAAGCTGCCCAATTCACTATGTGGAGCCCTGAAATTTGCCACACTGGGAACATCATCTTTATTGGTGGGCCATCTTCCAAGCTAATTCTGGTGACTTTTGGGGGCGAAACTTTTGGGACCAAAAACCTATATATAGCAAATCCATTGATTAATCATCATGATTCCTATCATTTGAGGCCTTGAACTCGGGGGCCTCCCCCGTTTTCAGCCACAGCCATATCCATCAGCAAAATCCCTGTGTATTCGTGGCCAAATCACAGTGGCTATGGCATGACACCCATTTTTGTTGAGACGTCCCCCATTTTTCACAGGGAAAAATCGCGTTTTTGGGGGGAAAACCTCCATGGATTTCCCCTGGGGATGCGTGCTTGGGCGGAGACCAGGAGGATGAGTGTCGTAGAGATGGCCTAGTGCTTCTGCTGCAGGGCAGGGGACCATCCCATCTCATGACTTGGTGCTTCATCCCACGAATCGAAAGTGGGTTATGTCCCTGGTTAGTGGATTAACCCTATACGTATCCCGTATCCCACTGAAAGAACCAGGGATCTAACCGACTTTCGATAAGTGGGATCAACCAACAAGCAACAGTTGGTTGATGGTTTCCTTACTTGGTTTATCACAATCCCTAATACAGGTAGTACAACTCCCAATAACCAATCAAGGCTATTTTTCAAGGTGTCCGACTCTTCGGCATCTATTTGGGTTGTGCTGTATATACATATTATATCATATTATGTTTATATTTATAGTTATATTTATATTTATATTTACATTATATTATATGATATGATATTATATTATATTTATATTATATCATACTCTATTATATTATATTATATTATGTTATATTATATTATGTTATATTATATTATATTATAAATTATTGTATTATACTATATTATATCATATCATATTATATTATATTATAATCTATTATATTATATTATACTATGTTACATATATTTTATTATATTGTATTATATTATATTATATTACACTATATTATATTATATTATACTATATTATACTATATTATATTATATTATACTATATTATATTATATTATATTATACTATACTATACTATATTATATTATATTATACTATATTATATTATATTATATTATACTATATTATATTATATTATATTATATTATATTATATTATATTATACTATATTATATTATATTATATTATATATATACATATAATAGCTATTTAATTAGGAAAACTTATGATGAATTACCCACCAATGGTGGCATCATTGGGGCCCCTCCGACCTGACCCATCAGATCCAAGTGGCTGAGATGCTGCTGAAAGCTGCGCAGCCCCTCCTCTGGTGAGCCTCTGTCACTTGCCACTTGCCATATCCTCAACAGATATCAACAGATATCAATGTCAACAGATTACTGTTATCATCCTTTTTATATCCTTTCTGATGTATACTATGTACAGTACTATACTACTCAGTTCTACTTTCTTGTTATGATCAGTTGTACGAGTTGCTCCATGCTATTGCCATCTCCGTTCACAACATGAGTCGAAAGCTTCTCCCAGCCTTGAGGGTACTGCATGTCCCACAGGCCAAAGCTCATCAGCAAAATGCTGGGCCTGGGCTGACAGGGCTGCTGATAGGAAACTGCCCATGACAACTGTGTCCCCAAACTTGGCAGCAAAGATGCTGAACAAAAGAAGAGACATGTAGTTACAACATAGTTCACACAGCTAGTATGCACCGCACTGGCGCACTGAATTTTCAAGTGTGACAAACTTGGTCTGCTGGGAAATCAATGGTTCCTGGCAGTTGAAAAACACCAGCTGCACTTCATGGTTTCCCTGGGCTGGGGCTCTAGCGGCTGCGAATTGGCTGACAAAACGTGAAGCGATGGAGCGTCAAAAGCGGTGTCGGAAGTGAATGTCTTTAACCTACGACAAAGGAGCGTCGCAGACTGGGAGCTGAGTGGTTTTTTGGGAGACAATGAAGATTGGTTCAATTGGATTCCATCATGTATGAACTCATCTGCTGTTGAAAGATGTTCAAAGGATTGCAGTCGAGCTTGCAGTGGAGGTTCAGGTTAACTGTCAACCCAATATGTGCCTTACAGATCTTACAGAGGCACTATGTTTTGGCTGCTGGGTCTGCCAGACTGATCCTCCCGGTGCCTGAAGGTCAAACGCAGACGTCGGGACCCCGTGTGGTGCACGCTGTCAGCAGGATATACACCACCTGCATCCGCTCAGCCAAGCACAGCATGTTGAAACTGAAGGTCCATCAATGGTTGGAAAGGCCGAGTAAAGTCAGTGGCTGTCATTAAATCATGTTGAATAACGGTTGAACCCAATTCTTTGTTGGGTGTTCTCCATCAACCACGTTCAGCTTTTGAATGCTTTTGTCCACTCTGGTGAGCACACGGAACGAAACATGGAAATTTCCTGACAATGGTTGCACCGGTGAATCCGGGATCAAAAATGATCTAAACCATGCCCAAGAGCCCCAAGGCCCAGCCTTGGCCCAGGACAACGTAGTCAAAACCTCCACCTTGCTGAGATCTCTGGGATCTCTGTGGCAGTTTGAAGCTACTGGTGGAAATCTCGCTTTCTAGTCAGTTCGCAAGGAACAAAGGAAAGCTGAAGACCAGTGTCAGTTTGGGCAGGTAAACCAAGACGACGGAAGCAAGAAAGTCTTAGGACGACGACAAAGGCACTATCGGAATTCCATGATGTGCATATTATTCGGACATGAGTCGTGAGTCAATTGCACAAGATTTCAAAAGATATGCCCTCTCAGCCTCCTAGGTCAAACAAGTCACACTGTACTGTGGTGGCAAGGCACATTTTGTTCGGTTTGTGGGAGGTCGCTTCTCCAAGATGGTGCAATGTGCAGAGAAGTTGGCAGAATGGCCTGCCATCGGTGCTTGGTGGGCAAACATGACAAAGTGATGTCTTGCTTCTAATTTTTCTGCATTTTGCGGGAATCAAATCACCTTTTTAGAGCCTGCTGCTGATCAATTTTGACGTCCAAAATCACAAGGAGGTCTCAGAGATTCAGAGTGATTCTCAACCCGTGCTCTCCCAGCAAGATGATTTTGACATATTTTGACCCGGCCTGGATGAGTTACATTCTCGGTGCCATTTAGAAGGGAGATGATATCAAAAAAGACCTCAGGCACGGCAACTCGAGACTTGGGTTTTGTGGTCACAACATCTACGAGGCACCGGTGACAAGTCCTTCCATCCGTGGAGTGACTCTCTGAAACTTTCAGCAAGGCATGCAGGCCCGTCTTCCCATAACTAGACGACGGATGGCCCGAGAGCGTAGAGGAGCAGGGTCTTCTCTTGTTAGTATGGAGACGCAATTTTAGAAACGATGTATGAAAGATGTGTTATAGGCAGTCGAGAAGAGGAGTAT
>Ga0126342_10004874_pt1 | contig 23153 bp, 30 predicted proteins | sample Cyp1metagenome_FD_92528 | JGI IMG/M metagenome (GOLD analysis project Ga0126342, IMG submission 92528) | Coral microbial communities from Lord Howe Island, Old Settlement Bay, Australia - Cyphastrea 1 metagenome | ecosystem: Host-associated > Invertebrates > Cnidaria > Coral ...
CCCTCACAACCCTCCGATGAACAGACACGGAAATCCCTGATATCAATACATTCGATTCATTGTCCCACAATCTATGTTTACACTACCTAGACCTTCAAGAGTTCCATAATATTTGTACGTTTGGACTACTGCACGTGTGGGCCGTTTTGACCGTTCCCCGCCGCTCCGCCCTTGAAAGGGGGTCGGCGGCACCTGGGCGTTAGCCCATTTATATACAATATTACATTATGTACATGACAATTCTATACACTTTCCATCACGAACTACACCTTGACGTTCTGTCGTTCTGTCGTTCACCCATGGTCGCCCAATTTTGGAAGAAACATCAGAGGCACAGCGATGATACGGTGCCCATTGTGCCCCAGTTTCCACCTCCATGGCTTCTCTGGTCAGCTTCACCACGATCTTGGCGCTGCCGCCGGCTGTCAGGGAGTCAGAGTTCTGCACCTTGTGCGAAATGTTGAGACACCGTGCACGAAGGGCAGGAAAGCTAAAGGGTTTGGAAGCTGGGCCAACTGGGGGTGTTCCATGTTGGGAAACAGTTCGGTAGAGTCTTGATATCGAAACATGACTCGACATGAAGAAAAACGGAACACAACATGGTGCGACAAGGGGAAAAATGGGGAGAAGATGGGAGAAGAACCAGATCACCGACGCGGGATGACCCGGGAACTTCCTGCCTTGTACTCCAATGAGATGGCAGGGAAGCGATTGCATGCCCGTGCCACGTCCGTCATCTGGGACCTGGGAGGTCTTGGGAGTGGTTCCTCTACATGGCTTCCCATAACTCAAGCAGCAAGATATTAAGAAAGCATAATGTACCAGAAACTTGAATATCTGAATAGGATCTATGATAGGATCTATGATAGGATCTATGATAGGATCTATGATAGGATCTATGATAGGATGATAGGACCAATAATGATCCGTTCAGATGCACGAGCCACTGGTCGCCACATGTTGCCACACTTTTCTGCCAGGCAGCTGCGATAAGCCATCCAACAACTTGTCTCGCGGAGCATCTTCCATGCTCATGACCTGGCAGTCTCGGCAGTCTCGGCAGTCCGAGTTCGGTGGATTTCTGCTTGATATTTTGTAGACCTTGTAGATCTGTGCTATAGACTATAGACTGTGCATTGGATTTTTTCCGAAAGGTCCAAACATGGCGCGAATACGTCGAAGATGTCTTCCACCTTCATCTTCCTCAGTGAAGAGCTGCATGAAAGGGTCACAGTACTGGTTCAGCTCAATCTTGACCACTGACAAACTGATGGAAAATACGCGGATGACAGCAGAGAAACTCAAACAGCTGAAGACATCTCAAAACAGGGTCAACCTATTTCAAACTCAAAGCTCCAAAGTCAGATTATTTGATGCTTCCTTCGGTTTGTATGCTCAAAATGAGCTCGCAGCAAACCTGAATCAGCTAGCAGCTAGTCACAGCTAGTCAGACTTACTACTCCACGGTTCCATTTTGAGGACTGATTCTGAGATATCCCCTTTCTTTGCTCATGGTTAAGACTCATGGTTGCAACAGTTGCTCATGTTTGCTACAAGCTTCTTGGCTTTGTCCACCATGGCTGGTGAGAAGTGTGGCAACTGCATCAGGGGGCTGGATGTGGAGGTGGTGGCTTGCACGATCATCTGCGAGAGTTCCATAGCAGACAAGGCAGGTGTCAGCCAACCGCAGGAAGAAATCACATCCACCAGGCCCTGGAGTAGTCGCACAGCATGTTCCAAGATAAACTTCTGATCTGAGGACAGATCCGTAGTGATGGGAGTACGTGTGAAGTGCGCATTCAACAAAAGTTGGGCTTTGGTGTGAGGATCATTCAACTTGTCCTTGTCCACCTTCATTCCCAAGGATTGAGCCAAGCCATACAATGTGGCTTCCTCTCCGGAGCGCACTGGCACCGCATCAAACTCCGAGGCAGCACACAAAATGTCCAACAAGCCCTTGCGCTTGGTGCTCTCATTGACACAGCGAGAGAAGGTTTCGATGGTCGTGTGGCGGATGTAGTAATAGGCCGCAATGAGACCCAAGTTGGCCGGAGCCAGGTCCACATCGTCCTCGATGCTGCAACAGCCAAAGCGTTCCAAACCTTCCACGGTGTTTTCCACGACTTCACTAAGGTGATCACTGAGATGTTGATGGGTCACACCCTGCAATCCGTAATAATTGGGATTCTGGGACAAACGACGGTAGTAGAAGGTCCAGGTCAACCAATCGACAGCATCCTGCTTGTTCTCAATGGTCTTCATCACGATCTCAGCATTCATGTGGTCAGCCATCCGCTGATCAAGATGGCTTTCGACCGGCAGAGGCTCATAAATGAACTTCTTGTAATACTCCTTCTTGGAGTTCTGCGTCAACAGTACCACCATCCCAGATTGATCAATGCCCGGACGACTGGCTCGACCCATCATCTGCAAGACATCATGGATGGGGTAGTCCACATATCGGTTCTCACGACCATCGAACTTCTTGGTGTCCATGATGACCACCAGATGTGCCAACATCGTCATCCCCCAGCAGAGCTGCTCAGTAGCCACCAAGACCTGGATGGCACCCGCCTCGAAGAGACGTTCGATCACCGCACGCTCCGTGGCACTGAAGCCTTCATGGAGGAAGCCAACACCATACCTCAACAATATGGGCTTGCCTGAAAATAGGGTATATTTCCAATTATAGCCATTTAATAGGGATAATGATCATTAACCATTGGGTTTAGGGGTACACTATTTTCAGACACACCCATATTAACACAAAATGGGATGGGACAAAAAATGAAAAAAAAATGATGGAAAAAATGACGAGATCACAGATCCGACTGGAAAATGGGCTTTCGATGTCTCCAGGGAAAAATGAATTGGAAAGTTTTTGGGCGGATTATACGATCAAACCTTTGAAGCAAAAAGATTAAAAAGATATAAAAAGATCATAAAAGATCATAAAATCAGAAACAAAGGGAGATTCTCATGATTTTACTGGATGTGAGACGGTCCAACACCTGTGTCTTGTTTCGCCGAAAGACTCCAGTGTCTGCTTCAGCGACTTCTCCCTGGCAGCTGCCAAATGAGGACGCATGGCATCATCCCCGACGTGCAGAAAGCGCTTGGGCTTGTCGTCTGACGCGGCGTGTAACAACAGATCGATGGCCGTCATTCGCGCCTGCTTTCGGTCAGGGACAAAGACGATGACCGGTTTCTCTGGGGAGAACTGCTTGATGGATTGATACACGGGTCTACTCATCGCCAACAAACGCGTGGAACGGTGGTGAATGTCGAAACCCTGGATGACCAGCTCCAAGGGCACCGTTCGCACGTTGGGTGAGAAGTTGAACAACCCGTTGCTGCCAGCGCCGATCCATTCCCCCACATCCTTGGCATTGGCCAAGGAAGCCGCCAAGGCCACGATTCGGATGGGCTGCTGCACCTGCACCGAAATGTAACGCATGCGACTCACCACGGCCTCCAGGGTGGGGCCCACATCGCTGTCCAACAGGTGGAGTTCGTCAACCACAAAGAGACGAACCTCTTGGACGCTCTTTCGTGTCTTCCACCTGCGGCTCATCAAATCCCACTTCTCAGGGGTGGTGATGACAATGTGGGAATCTTCCAAGATCTTCACATCACTCGTGGTCTCTCCAACCAACTCAGAGACTCGGAAACCCATGGACTTTCCAAACTTGAAGGACCACTCGTTGAAGCGCTCCTTTGCCGTGGAAGCATGTGGTGCCACATAGACACATCGCTTCACGGGATCATCTGAGGTCAACATCTTCAAGACGGCGAACTCGGCACAAATGATCTTTCCGGAGGCTGCAGGGGCGCACACCAAACAGTTGTCATTGCTGGAGTATAACATGCTGAAAGTTTGCGTCTGAATGGGATTGAAGACCTTCAAGCCCTGTGCCGCATACAACTTCTCAGCATCTGGGCAGCGCAAGGCCGTGAGAGGCAAGGGCTGCAAGTCCAACAGCTCGGTGTGGGGTGGGTACTTGTCGGGCAAAATCAGATGCCGGAAGGACACTGGAAGCAAGGTCTGTGCGTTGATCCACCTGTCCGAGACCACTCGGATGAAGTACCTTGCATGTTGCAGCAAATGTTGTAACAAATTCGGCAGAGAAAGAAGGAAACTTCAGGTGCCACAGAACAGAACTGGCAGAAATGCTGATAAAATTAAAGCTTCGCTCAACCTGCCTCCTTGATCCTAACTTGCAACCATTGTAGCCCTATGTAGCCTTTGTCATTGCTGCTTAGTTTTCGACGTGTTTCACAGTTTTCACATGTTTTCACAATGCCTCACCGAGTTGCTGTGGAGGCAAAGGCTCAGTGATGGGCACCGTGAAGTTCAAGGTATGCTCCTCCTCAGCACCTCGTTCCTGCAACACGAACATCTCCTGGCGGCATCAACATCATCAATGACTCCATCAACGGTTGTTGTTTTACGCTTCAAACATGTTGAAACCTTTCAACCCTGGCCCAGTCCTGGTGCAAAATCTGCTCTCCATTCACATCCTGTCGCGGACGATGGCTACAAAGGGTCGATTTCTGAGCCGCTGATCAGTTGGGAGCGTTCAAATAAATCCACGGTCGCACATCCAAAACTCGAGGAAGAAAATGTAAAGAACGAAAAAAAGCGTTTCCACACCCTCACCCATCATTTTCTGATGGTTGCAAAGGGTAAATGGATGTAAACAGATTACGTGTGACATCGCGTGACCTTGAGCTGACCCCGGGTGACCTGGCCGGCCCTGGCGGTGTGGCCTCCACAAAAACCCAGAAGGGCTCGGCGCGGCCATGGACCTTTGGATCCCACTGGAAGTCCGGTGTGATGGTCAGCTCCACCATGAGACAGGAGCCTCGGATCCCGGATCCCGATGGATCCCAGGGATTCCATCAGAAACAGTGTCGAAATTGTGAAATCATGAATCACAAATATTTACAAATATGTTCCTTAAATATCCTTAAATATCCTTAAATCCTATTCTTTGATTCCCCTCCTGAGCTTTGAAGCTTCCAAGTGGAGCATGGTGGACCATGAAGTGGTTTCATCTAGACTTTCCTTACACAGTCTCTATCTGTCTCTATCTGTCTGATCATCCCCGGCTCTGGACACGCCAAGGAACGAGTGATGGGTTGGACATAGGCACTCAAGTCCAGCTTTGGGAATTGGTGAACCAACTTGTGGATGGTTTTGCCTCAGCAGAATCAACCCAACCATAATTCCAGGTGGCCCAGATGACCCAAATGACCCAAATGACCCACATCCTTAGAGCCAAACCCATCTTTGGGAAGCGAATCAGCTCACCAATCTCCGAACTGGAGAGATCGTAGTAGCGCTCCCATGCAAAGTCCTGCCAGGGTGCCTAAAAAAACCCAACCACTATCTTCATGGCCAACGTTGGTTGCTGGGCTACCTGAAACTGGTGCCAGCACAACCCCATGGCTAAGTATGGCAAAGCGGCTATTGAAGGCCATTGCATCCGGGCCTTCTTCTCCACCTTCCGCAAGATATCTTCGGCCAGACCCTTGAAGTGACGCAGAGGCGTCTGACTGGCCCACATCCTCTTGTCGATCATCTTGCACCTCAAAAATAAATGGCAAAGATATGAAAAGACATAAGAAAAAATGTGAAAAGTGGAAAAAAGTGTTGGAATCTGGATGGATCTGTAGTCATCCTCCATCATCCTCCAATGGATGTTCTGCTGGAGGCTCACAATGATCCCGAGGCCACGGCCAATTCAGGGCCCTCAAGGCCAGCGCTGCCCAGCCTGGCCAATCCAGCAATTTGAACACCGAAAGTAAGATTTGGTCTTTGGATGTCTTTAGATGTCTTTAGTAAGTGTTGATATTTGTTGAAACAACAATCAAAGACATTCATCACATGAAAAAGGTGGATCATTCCCACTCTCTTGCCTCGTCGCAGACAGATCTCAAAGATCGCACGCATGATTCGTCCGGCCGATTGCTGAACCTGTGGCCAGAAAGTGGGAGGACATGGGAGGACACAGTATTGACCCATCCATGGGGGATAAGTTTGAACCCCACGGCCCAGTCTGGCTGCCAAGCAGCATAGACCATGTCTGACATGAGAGCAAAACCCTCCAGCTTCAACTTGGAGATGTAGGCCTACCGTCTGGCTATGTCTGGCTCAACGGAATTGCAACGTATTTGGGGGGCGTCTGACACCCCAGTACACTGTAAGGATCTAGAAGAACTTGAAAACACCAAACGAAGCAACTTGCCTCAAATACCACGTCACGAATCACACTCCCAAAATATCGAATCAAAAACAGCTGAATCAATATGAATCAATCAGTTCTTCATTCTGCAAAAATTCTTCACAGCAAAGATGGCACCTGCAGCAGCACGTTGACCTTGGAGGAGGGCTCGTCGGTGCTGCCCTTCACTGGAACCGGCACGCGCTCCACCAGTTTCTGCCTTAACGTGGCACCATCGTGGTACCGTGGCAAGTACCGTGGCGATGATCATAGGGATTTTCAGGATTATCAGATTTTTTATCATATTACTCCCCGATTATTGTTAGATTACAATCAAATAATGATCAAATGGTTCTCATGCTGTTTTCACCGTGTGACAAATCATGGCTGCCAATAAAGATCGCCAGAGTTGCATCTCGACCTTTTCCTCTTCGCGCACTGGGATGTACTTGAACCTCAACGACAACGACACATGATTCTGATGTCATACCTCCACATCATCTCAGGATAGGAGCAGGGCATTTCGCCAACATCTCAGCCGCTGGCTCATGCGAAAGGGAGAACAAACGCAGCAGTTCAATGTCGGACATCATCGGCCGAAGGTGGTCGTTGTATGTTGCAATGGATGGATGCTGGATGTAGTAGTGGCCTGGCGAAGCCAAGAGCATCGACACAAAAAAATGGGTTCAAAACACGCAGCTGGAAGATGCTGGAAGATGCTGAAAGCTGTCGAGGAAATGCAAAGACAAAGTTAAACGATGTTTCAACTTGCGGCTGGATCACTCGCGACGCGACCAAGAGCAGTCACCTGTGGAGACAAGTCTTCGACATCAATTGATTTCAGGTTACAATCTGTTACAATATGTTACAATGTTTTTGAAAGGCTAAAGACATCACAGCAAGCTTTGCATTCCGCTTTTCCTGGTCCCCAGTTCACAGCAGCTAAAATCTTGGCTCCTACTTATTTTCCTGGTGATCCTTCTCTTCACAAAAAATCATCAAGTCAACCGAGGTTGGAGATGCAGATCATCCACATCCATCTACCAAATTTGGTCTGTGAAAACGTTGCCCAGCCTGAACCTGTCCAGTTCGCTTGTCGTACTTGATCAAATTGTTCTTGTCAAGCATCGTCAAGGCGCTGTGGATCTCGGTGACAGGAAGTCTGCAACTTGATGGAGCATCCATGCTTCATGCTAAAAGGATCAAAAAGGATCAAAAAGGATCAACCAGAGTAGCAAACTCTAGAAAAAATCTCTTACTATTGCAATTGCTATCAGGCAATATGCCAATGCTTCATTATCTCAGTATAAATTGTGTAAATCGTCTCCGTTGTTCACGAGGTTCGGGTTCGTTCCAGCCCAACTATTTGCTCTTCAACTCCCCATCTGGGCCCCCGCACCAAATCGACACGTCGCTGCTCCAGCAGCCGATCCTCTTCAGCTTCATCCGGCGAGATGCCGTACAGCCTGCCATGTGACTTTGAAGAGAAAAATGGAGAAAATCTGGAAATATCTGGAAATATACCATGGAAAGGCAAAACACGGCTTTATCCCCCATGGTCAGTGTATAAAGTGGTGACCAGAATCCCACTTTATAGACGCAAAGGATATCCACTTTATAGAGAGCTAGACATGGGGGTAATGAAAAGGACCCGATGGCGATAGAATGGAGGCCTCGGAGCCCGCATCATTCGCACCTCAATCGATCTGGGCCCATGATAACTTTCTTTGAAGGCTTCACCGCAACGACTTGGGGCTGCGACGTACAGGTACGTGTAGCCCAGCCAATTCACAGCATCCTTGACGTGATGGGGATGCAACAGGTGCAGTCGGTTCAATGTATGTGGGAAGCAGCAATTCTCCTCAAATCCTCAATCGGACCATAACCATCCATAACCTACATGAATTTAGGTAATTTAGCGTGATGTAACAGTGATGTATCACAGTTTTGCCGGTGTCCTGTCGAGTCTGGATAGTTCCCAGCACCAATTCTGCATTCACCATGTCAGGCAGAATGCTGAGCACCTACGGCGCTACGGCGCTTGCACATGGTCCTACCCATCTGGGAAAGGATAAGGGGACGCCGCGAAGCCCGGATAATTTCAGCTCGTGTCTTCGAAAGGCCAATGTAGGAGCCATGACCCATAAATGCCATAAATCATTGCCGAATGAACTGTCGAAAGTCCGGCAGGAATTGTGACGAGCACAGTGTCTAATATGTGTCTTCACACTCTCAAAACCTCAACGCAAACAACTTTCCAGTGTTCAATTCCAAAGTATCAGATTGTTTTCAATAGGTATATCATGGGTATATCATGGGTGTGTCATTGCCGGTGGAATCGTTGCATCCCCATGTTCCCAGGCATCCAGCCTGCGACTCAATGGGCAACTGCTGGTTCATCAGAGACAAGTAGTACCTCGCGGCTGTGCGTACCCAAAGCTGACAGTGTGGCGTTCCAATGTGGCTAACCCCAAGATAAACTCATTTCGGGGTGGCTAGATGTGGATAGTCTAAAGATATCTCAAGTCAGTCAGCATGGGACATCGCATTTTAAACACCACCGACCTCATGATACACAGCGGTCCAAAGACTTTGTCAAGGCACTGCAACTCGCTGTGCTGCGTGATGACGATGCCGTGCCCTGTCTTGTCATACTGCGGTCGTCCGGCTCGACCCAGCATCTGCATCCTTGGAAGTGTCTTTGGTGTTGGTGGTCTGCTAGAATCTTCATTCTCTTCATTGGGTCCACCAAACACATTGCATCACATTACGCTATAAATATAAATATAGATATAGATATAGATACTGCTGCATGCAGGGAATTCACAGAATCTGACACAAAAGCTGCAAAAATCATGGGATTCACCTGCGAACCAGTGCGAACCAGTGGCATGTCCATGGGAGACAACTCATCCCACTGGCCCTTCTGTGGGTTGTACACCTGACGTCCCATGGGTTGGATCATGTTGGATCAACTGTTCCGATCAACTCAGAACCTCAGAACCTGCCTGGGTTCCTTTGATGATGACGGTGTGCGCCGGCAAGTTGACACCTGCACAGCTACTCGGCCGAACTAGCCACCAGCTTGAAGGAAAAATGCAAAAAATGTCAAGTGAAGATGCAGGAAGTCCTAACCTGTCCATTTCTAGCGTTTAAATAAAACCTATTGAGACATAAAGCATCATAAAGCTATCCAATCTATCCATATCTCATGACCAAAGGCCACGCTCCTGGACATTCAAGTGTCTCAGCACCCGACCCCAAGCCAACGTGGCAGTCGAGACTAAGACTTGAATGTGGCGATCCGCGTACAAATCCTCCACCAAGAACCGCCATCATCAATCCATAATCATAACCAAAATCATCCAAAATCATAATCATAATCATCCAGAATCATAACCATCACAATCATCACATGATCAATCCATGATCCAATTGAGACCTCTGGACACCTCTCCTCCACCAGCTTTCGATCCGCACGAGGCAGTCCAGCATGGTGCACCGCAAAGCCATAGGGCAGTAGGTCCTGCACCTGACACCAACGGTACAGTGGAACCTCACACTGCTGGAATCTGGTGGATCTGGATATGGGATGATATGGGGAGTTCCTGAAAAGGGGGGTACCCCATTTTTTCCAAGTCATTAGACAATTTAAGTCTGAAAACCAGTTAAAACCACTCAAGTTTAAAACCATTATCCCAGCAAGAGACCCCAACAGTGTAGGGGGAGTAAAAAGATCATGGATTATAATGTTGATGATCTTAATGTTGATGATGATGGTGATGATGATGATGATGATGGTGATGATGATGATGATGGTGGTGGTGGTGGTGATGATAGGAAGATGATAGGAAGATGATAGGAAGATGATAGGAAGATGATAGGAAGATGATAAGATGATGATATGGATGTTGAGGAGGAGGGGGAAGATGATGATGTCGAGGAGGAGGATGTTGAGGAGGAAGACCGATCCCAAGACCGGGAAGCACACAAACAGGGAAAATGCCAAACAGGGACACTGCCGGACGCTTCCGATACCACCTCGATTGAACACCGGGCCTTAACTGTTGCCGTAAGAACCCTTCAGTGTGGCCACACTGTTTGCGGAATTTAAAACCTATGGTTTTGGGAAACCTCCATTTTGGAACAACTTTGCCCAATTCCTGATTCAGGATGATACCATTCTGAGACTCTCTGAGACCGGGAAAGCAATGGCTTTGGGACCATCAAGAACCCTGTGTCCCCACCTCAGGAGTCTTCATTTCTTGGGCCTGCAGGCGGAGAATCATCAACTAAGATCAACTAAGCATATCTAATTGATCTTCTAATTGTATGTCTTTTCTTTTTAATACTAATTGATATTGGTATTTCCAAATTGCAAAAATCGATGGACGATGATAGACATTATACAAATGAACCCTTAATGGAATGGTCTGTTTTTGTCTGGCCAACTGACTCTGGACGAAGCAGCCTCAGTCTGCAAAATCTCTCGGGAGGCCGAATCCTCCTGCAGGAACTTTGCCAAGGTGTCCTCAGCTGCCCAGTTCATGCTAAGAACATTTTTCAGTGTTCACTTCCATGCAGAACTGAAAAAAATGTGAAAGTGGACTCTGAAGAAATTGGCTTTGCTAAGATATGCCCAGTGTCGTTCTGCATCGCCAAATCTCGAAGTGTCTGTGCCTCAGAACGGCCATGGCGACCACGGTCTTTCTGGCCACTGATGCTACGCTGAGGCTGCTGCCGTCTTCACCGTTTCCTTTCTGGAATGCACAAAGATCAAAACCTGCAACTTTCGTGCAGTAAATCCACCACAAATGGTGAAAGCGATGCATGCAGTTTTGAAGCAGTGGCGAAAGCGTACCCCGCTCGCGCCGTAGCATCTTGGCCTGATTCTTGCCAGCATTTTCCATGAGTTTCTCGTAGCAGACTTCGTTCATGGTGTTGAAGCGCTTGATGGCCTTCTTGTCCGTCACACCTGGACACTGGTGAATGCTGGCGTTCTTGGGATTTCTACCACAAGATCCTCGCGTCACGGGACTGGGATGCCGCGCCAATGTAGGTCTGCTCCAGGGGAACCGGACGGAAGTGATTTCCGAAGTAGTGAAGGCCCTTCTCCGGATTCACCTGGAGTCATGGTTTGGTTTTCACCGAAACCCCATCCATCCCAGGTCACATGTCACAACCACGATTTTTGTTCCATAATTCTGAAAAGCCAAGCATACAGTACTAGGGATGGAATATGGGGATATTGCGGGAAACGAGCTGTGTATACAAATGAATATGCAAATTTATGATAATTTATGTATATAGATGTACATAGTCATAGGATGTCATAGGTATTGTATAGTGGGTATGTAATATCTGGATGGGATAAAGTGAATTGATTGCCAAAGTATGTGGGAATGTCTGCAGAGGAAGTGAATGGGAATTACCCCAGTGGCTAAAAATCCAGAGTTCCTCCAGTGAATGACTCCATATGACCCCAAGGTTATATCACTCAAAAAAATCTGCAGGTCATCCATTTCCCTTCACATCCCTGCTGGAGATGTCTCTGGTGATATGACATGGATGGATGTGGTGGATGGCATGGAACAATATTGTGAACAGTAACAATCTTAGTGATGTAATTTCTGAGACATTCGGCTGAAAATTGAAGATGAGATAAATGAGGTACAACGGATGACAATGGGCAAAATGATGATATTGAAAAAGATAGTGCATTGGAATTGTGGGGGGCGCTGATGAATCATAAATTTTCGGCGGTGCTGATGAAACTGAGGCACCAAACAGGATGACTCTAAGATGCAGACTCTGAGGAAAACTGCCACATCTTCGTAGTTGGGCAGAGTGGCTGACAGTCCAACCAAGCGGATGTGCTCCTGGCTGAACGGATGAACCAATTGGACACCAAAATGGAAAGCCAAAGTGAGGCCAACTAAGATAGCGGGCATTTCCAGCCCAACAGTGAAATTTCATGTGTCATCATGTGTCGATGAACTTTGAATCATATCGAAACATCTCCACATCTTGTGCTGCCTGTGTTGTCTCAATCTGCCGAATGGTTCTGGCCACAATGGATTCAAGGACAGGTCCACGGCTGTCGTGCAGAAGGTGAATCCTCAAGACAATGTCGATTTCCGGCGCCAAAGACGATCATGCTTGGCATTAAACATGACAAGAAAAAACTCAGCAGTTTCTCCTGACTGCAAATTCTATTTGGATCTTGTTCAACTCAGGATCTGACTCATCGATAATCACCAAGCGAACCAGCTGGGTGTAGGCACCTGGCAGGTTGACATGGCATTGGTGTCCTTTCCATTCGCTGCCACGTCTTGGAAAAAACTCGATTGATGCGCAGTTCTGTGCTCCCCGACGCTGGTCACCAGCCTTTCGTGTGATGATGTCCCACCTTTCAGCGAATGACCAAGAAATCCAAAATCTGTCCCAGTATGTCCCAGTCCCCAAGACTTCAAACGTTTGATCCCCAATTCAAATACCACATGATCCACATGATACCAAATGTTAAGGTCAGCGAATCCCTGGGACCAGCACTTTTCGGGAGTCGTCACAATGATCTGCGTCTCATCGATTTGAGCTTTGGTGAGGTTCACATCGCCACTAAGCTCTCGAATCGTCACCTAAGCCGGACGTGGATCATAAAGCAGCTCAATAAGCAGCTCAATAAGCAGCTCATCAATCATCATCAATCATCAATCTCAGATTATCAAATGTGTTTGACAGCTGTGTGATTCATAAATGATCTCAATTGTGACATCTCATTTAGAGAGTTTTCATAAAAATGCCATAAAATATCCAATGAATATCCAGAAATATCAGGATCCAATGGTGTTTGATCCGGATCCATCCGGATCCACCGGTCTGAGGCCAGCGGCCCCATAGGCCTTCTCCAGGCGCTGGGTGAAGCTCTGCACCACTTCTTGCACCAAGGCCTGGCACTCCGTGTCCCCGGGGAAAAAAACCTGTGAAATGAATGATGAATGATGAATAAATGATGAAAAACCATGGGAAAACCGAAATCGATGTGTAGTCTCTTAGAGTCTTAGAGTCTTAGATGTGGTTGTGGGCAATGTTGAGGTGACCCAACTGATACATCATGATACATCCATGGCCACCAGCACCAGCCGAGACCCTGACCTTCATTGGAGCAACATAGACGATCTTGAAACCAGCCAGGTCAAAGGAACCGTCCTTGCTCCACACAGCGGCGAAATCTGCAGATTTCATCAGATTTCCACAATGCCACAATGCCACAATGCCACAATGCACTCTCTCATAGATTCTCATAGTAGAATTCCCAACTCGAAGTGCCTTCAGGCGGAACTGATTCATCACGTTCAGAATCGTCAGCATGGCCACATTGGTCTTGCCACTACCAGTGGGTGCACACACCTTAAAAGTTCTGGTCGAGATGAACCAGCCATAAAGCCATGGTGAATTGAACAAATCCTGGTGAAAGCTTGATACATCCTAGGTTTGACATGGTTTAACTGAGGTAGCCACCAACATGTTCTCAGTGTGCTCCTCAAAGGCAGTCTTGAACACCTATCAGGGTGCCAGGCACCAGTCATGACGCCGCACCGCATCAGGTCGTAACTCGGCCATGTTGGAATGGAAAATGTAAAAATATTCCACAAATCATTTGGTTTGATTGTGTCACCATCACAACTATTTTGAGTGACAGTGAGTAACCTATCAAAATCATTCGAAATCTTTAGCTGGTAGGTTTGCATCACCAGCTGGCGCCATGCCAAGTTCCAGCCTTACTCTGCACGGTGTTGAGCTTTGTAGCTCCAGGGAATGCCTCTTGGCACCACGTTGGCAATTTGGACCTCGCTGTCGTTGGTCAAGTTGGTGACAAGAAAAACATCCCGGAAGACAAGGAAAGCACAAAATCCGCGAATCTGGGGATGGTGATTGGCAATAACCAATATGACCAATATGACCAATATGACCAATATATACCAATATGACTCATATGAAATTCATATGACTCATATGACCAATGATGAGCCATGGCAGAAAATCTCCAGGTGGGATTCAGTCAGAAAAATCACCACTTTGTTCATCTCGGTTCATCTCGGTTCGAGAGGCAAAGGGATCAAATCCTCGGGATTCACATCTGGGTGCTTGAAAGGCTTCACGTGCACTTCTTCGTAACCCTGGCCGATCAACAGAAGTGACAGCTTCACATCTTTCATGGTGGCTTGGACCGATTAAGTGCCTTGTATACCCTTGTATACCCTTGTATACCCTTCTATCACACTTCATCACTTCATGTCACTTGCTTTTTCCAATTTGTTCACATATTCCCAAGATTTCCCAAGATTTCCCAAGCCTTCTTTTGCACTCGGAAGGAACCAGTTGGCAACTGGCACTTGGAATTGGCCATGAAATGGCTGCCTGCGCATCTGGTGCATCTCGACAAGTCAACTTCCACTCGAGGTTGACAGATGGGCCGGGACGGTCCGGGCCTCTCGAGAAGGACAAGGTGTCCAAGTCCAGCATGTGGGACGGTTTCTTCTGCCTCGGAAAACGGTGCCGTTTCGCCTTGTCTACTGAGATTCATGTTGATTCACTGAGACTTTAATGCTTGTCATCTGCTAACATACAGTGACATACTGATCACTGATAACAGATGATAACAGATGATAACAGATGGTTTTGGGTAAAGTCAACATACCATTGACTGATTTTTTACTGGGCCGTTCCGCTGAAGATCAGCAAATTTCAGGTTGCAGCTGCTCCTCTGCCACCTTGGCTCTTCCTCGACCCAAGGTCTGACCTGGCGTGGTCACTTGGATTCCAGAAATATGGTCAGAAGTTTGGTTGACTTGACATGACTTGACCATATTTCACCCGCCCCAATAATCCCAATATATGTCTCACACAAAAACCATCAAAAACCCTGAAAAAAACCCTGACGTTCCCTGAAAGAAACCCTGACCTACCACTGATGAAAAGTCTGGGATCCAGCTTCAGATGCTTCAGGTTGTTGAAACGTCAACACCAGCGTCAGAGTCTCATGCTATGTCCAGCGCCTTCATCGTCCATTCCTCTCTCCTTCTCACGTGCGCCTGAGTACTCAACTTCAGACATGGGCTTCAAAAAATGGGTCTAGAAATTCCTTTCTTGCGTAAAGATGCGGAAAATGCTTGGCATGCCTTGGCAGCCAACACTGGAACTTCGACTTGCTCAAAACTTCGAGCTCTTTTTTACGCTGCGCAGCCGAAGTCACTTCGAGGGAATTCACGGGTCCCACGCAATCGACTTAATCAATCTGTTGTGATATCTGTTGTGACTGTGACAATTGTGAGTGATTTCATGTGATTTCCACAGTGCCCTTGATTGTCCCGGGAACACCTGGCATTGAACAGATGATGCACCCTTTGATTTTCAATGGAAAACACGAGCCAGGAAACACCTAGCTTCTCATTCTTCTCATCCATCTGTTCAACCACGCGCAACCATGTTCAACCTGCCTCCAAAATCGGTCACTTTCCCTCCAACTTTGTCATTTGGCCCGAGTCTAGACACGCTTCAAATGCTGGTAGAATCTTGGCTTTTTCAAATCATCTGGAGTGCATTCAGTGTTTTATAGATCTGTGTAGTGCATTCTTACTCTGCTTGCTCGGCTGCCTTCACCTCCAGTTTCGTCACATTCCCAGAGTTGCCCAGGAAAAATCGATCTGCATGGGCCCAGGTGCACATCGGAACTAACTCTGAGAAGGTTCGATCAATTCTTCCGGTCTTTCGCAACGGCTTTGTCGCAGCAGCAATTCTTCTGGCAAGCCCATGGGGAATCCTGAATCCAGGAGTAGCCGCTTCAGGAAGTCATACCTAGCAAAGAAAGTACACGAGCATCCCAACTGCCCCGACAGCTCTTAAAAACTAGTGCCCAAGAGCAGCAAAATTGGTACATTCAAAAACGAGCACAGATTCTTCAAAAAATAAGTCTGTTCAAAGTTGCTCTGACGACAGTAACACTTTCAGAAGATTCACCAGAGTTGAGTTTCTGCAAAGATCTGTTCTGTGCCCCGGTCGATGATTGTGTCTCCCAAGCTGAATGTCTGCTGGAACCTTGGAAAGGCCCAACCAGCTGGCAATCTGTAGGAAAGTGTCCCAGGAGGATTCACGCATGAAGGCTTGGTGTACAACCAGCAGTCGCTGTTGGAAGAGTTGTTTTAGGTGTTCCACGTGTCTTTGGATCGCAAAACGGCCAAGGAATGTGGGCCCTTGGTGTTCAAGTGTGGACTCAAGTACACTGCTGATGCTTTCAAAGCAGCCCCTGGGCCGCACCAATGGCCCAAATTCTGGATGTGGAAGGGGTGGATCACAAATGTGGTACCACCAAAAGGCCTTGTCAACACGACTCAATGGATCACAAACGACCAGTAACACCTTCAATTGTGGGATCCGTGCCAGCGCCATCCGTACTCGCAGGTGCGCCCAGAGGCTCGGATGTCGCAAACCTTTCAAGGTCCGGTGGCTCTTCCATTGCGAGTTGAACCTCTCCACTTCCGACAGAAACGGCAGCAGCCGGTCGTTCTCAAAAAAAAAATCGTCCTCTTCACCCAAACGACTAAATTCGATGTCATCCAATTGTTGAAGCCAGCGACCCAAGGAAGTGGTTCCACAATTATCAAGACCTGCAATGACGAAATCCAGCCGAAAATGAGACCAATGTGACAATTCTGCTACAGCCAGTTGTGGCTCTGCGGGGACTGGGAATGGAAGCGGACTGTTCAGAACGTGCATCAAGTATCCTCGGCCCAAGAAATTGATCAAAGTATATCAAAGTTAGGTAGTGAAACATGGGATAGTGATGGGATGGTTTTTTTTGGGTGAAAACCAAGTGTGTGTTTCCCGGGGTCTTAAATTTTGACCCATAGAGTGGATAGAATGGATGGGATGACATGGGGGTATACCGGGTAGACACTACAGACAACGAACTGAGTTCAAATCCTGCAGATTGGTGGAACTCGGAAATGCTCAAAATGATACGGTTCAGTCAAACACTTGCCAATGGCCGCTTTGGAAGGCCACAACTGGTGAGGTTTCAATAGGTTTCATAGCTTCGTTTGGAGATCAACAACAGATCAACAACACCACGAAAAAGGTCCCAGCATTGAGATCCGAGCAGCCAGGGGCCAGCTCCTCTCTGATTTTAGTGTCACTGCAGAAATCTGGGACGCAAAGCCCAATAAAAATCTTCACAGCCAGACCCTCCACCCGTTGTCGAAGTTCGCTACAACCTTCACATTCCACGGAAGTTCCAAGCTCATGGATCCAACTATCAAAGTAATGCTTGCGATTCAAGGCCAGTTCCCAATATTTGAATCCTCACAGCGACCATGTGACCACCCAAAAGATGCCCAAAAGGTGCCGAAGATGCAAACATGCTGTCGCATGCTGTTCTGTTCAACCGTTCAAAGTGAAACTAAGTCATTCTGACTGCAAGACATCTATACAAATGTTTCATCTGAGATTATACTCTTGTGGGGAAACCCATGTCCAGAATGACGAACCCAATGACAAACCCAATGGCTTTTACCCACTGCCATTTTGGATCAAAAGAAGAGCGTTTCGTGGAGGATGGCTATCTTTGTCCTTGGGACCAGCAATAAGATGCAGATACCTCCGACATGTTCAAGACATAGGCGGCATGCATGTCCATTTCATTGGTCTGCTGCCAATAGTCGATCTTCGCAACGGTGGAAGCACCCGACACACTCTCCAAAGTCTCAAAGGTGCTGGGCTCAAAGAAGGCCTCGCCACATGTCGCTGAAACCAGCTGAAGCTGCAGAAAAGCCTGAAAAGCCAAGGGCAGAGCCTCTGGAAGCATCGACCAAGCTGGTTACCACATGGCTCCACTGCGATTTCTCCATTCCATGGCTCCACTGACCGAACCCTGTCGGTCGCCGTGGCACTTGGCGGCTTGGCCCAGGAAAGTGGAGCTGCGCAACTCTGCGAGCTGAGTTTCTACTAAGCCACCACCGAAAAATGAAAATGTTTGCTGGTAGTGAAACCCTTACATAACCATAAATATACCAAATATCCCAGAATTGATAGTTGACACTAGTTGGCCATACTTACAGACGGTGACTCGAAGCAGCCAACACATGAAGTTACGCTTCCAGCCTCGCAATTGGAGCTGACGCACCTCCTTTCGCAAATCCCTGTCAGAGTTTCCATCTGCAATACCAAAATCAAATGGATGCAGGATGAGTCAAGAGATGTCAAGAGTCACAAACAGTCTAATTTGGATGGTTGATAAGTGTTGATAAGGTACAAAAGTCAAACATTCCTGTTTCGTTCATCCCCGATTTAACACGGTACTTTCACATGACAGCATGGTCATCAGAAGCTCTGGCCTGTTGATATCGCGCTCCCTGTCACGCTTCTTTGATGCTTTGTCCAACTCCTTCCACGGATGAATTGTGAGACAAACTCGGCATTCGGACATTCGGACAACAAATTGTGTGAATTCATATTCACAGATGCCTAATTCAGGGACGGGCACGTCCCTACATCTGCCCACAATCATGTTTTGTGAGTTATGTGCAACTTCAGCAAGACCCGTTGCTCGACCCGTTGCTCACTCTGCTCACTCTGCTTACACAGAGTGGGATCAAGCCTCAAGGACTGCTTGAGCGTCTGGTGTGTTGCGCATGTCTTCAAGGACTGCTGTCTTGTCTTCTTCGGTCTGTGCCTGACCCAAACGGGTACAGTACCTGCAGAGATTCAGCTTGGAGATTGTGGACATTGGTGGACATAAGCTAATGACCTTTGAGATCTCTAATACATATGTATATATATATACATACATGTATATAAATATATGTATATATATGTGTATATATATATATTTTTTTGAGGGCACAAGATCTTGAGACGATTCTTCAGCAGCAACTTGGTGAACTCGAAGTTCTCATACTGCAACACCTGCACCAACCTGGTCCGCACCACAATTTGCCACGCTATGCCACGCTACTCGAACGGACCAGCGGATCAGCAAACGATCAAACCACACCGGTCTCAGCAATCCGAAATCGAACGATCAACAGCTCTGCAGGCTCTGCATGGCTCCGCACCTGTTCTCGCATTGCTGCAGATCTTTGATAGGCAGAATGGACAAAATCTCCTTTTCGGTGGCAATACACTTGTTTGGATCCTGGCTGTGGCAGTTGGACGGCAGGAAATGATAGGAAATGAAGGTATCATAAGGTATCAAACACCCAACCTCGACAACCGGATCAGTAAATATCCAGGGTCAGTCGATCCAGTCGATCCAGTCGATCCAAACCTGAAAGATCTTGCCGAGCTCTCGCTGCAGCCTGAGCGATGTCACACATGATTCATGTCACTTCTGTACGTCACACGGACATCCTGTACATCAATATAATTCAATGATATTCAATGTACATCACATGTTTCTACAGGGTCGGCGACACCCATGCGGTCAAGATGGGTCATGATGGGTCAAGATGGGTCGAGAGCATTAGGATCTGTGCTTCAGGGACTTCAAAACTCGCCAGGATCACCAGTGCGCATCGATCTTCTGAATGTCGACATTGTACTTATCCTCCTTCTTTGCTTCTTCCTGGCATGTCTGGGGCCATGAGGCAATGAGTCCATGCACTACTAAGTACTACTGCTATGTTGTGAGTACAAACGACACTGTGCATAGCCTGAATGGAGAGTTATAGCTTCCACTTGAATGTGGTGAATGTGTTGTATACTAGCGGGTCCTCACCAAGCAATTGTTTCGGTCTGGTTCATTCCGTTTCAGGTTATCATAGTGCAAAGGGGGATACACAATTTCTTACAAATACTTGAGTCTTCCATCAGTCAGTTCTGGTTTATTCGGAGAGAAAGTATAGCAGTCTACAACTCTGTACAACTCTACCGAAAGCAGCTTCCAAAGGTCCTCCTCGTCGTCGGCTTCCAGCAGCGTGGCGTGGATTCCCCGGTCGTCCCTCGGGAGTGACGCGTCGTGACACGTCGTGGCACGTCACGTGACACGTTGTCACTGTCTGTGACTGACATTTCAACGCTGGAACCGGAAAGTCATGGAAAATCCATGGCTGTTTCACCAGCTTTCATTATGTCTGAGCTTCGGAAGTGCAAAGAATCAAGTGTCAAAATACAAATAAGCAATATGAAGACAATGCAAAGTAGAATTTCCTAGAAGGACGCAGGATCATATGTAAGAAAATATGAACTGTAAATCGGTCCCAGGATGCCTGTCGTCATCCATTTTGCCACCTTCATCGTCATCGTCATCTTCGTCATCCTCTCCCAGCTCGTGCATGTAGTCTCCACCCTGTTGGCCGAAGTTGTCCAGCTATGCATAAAGTTCCTTCTATCTAAATAAATGTGTATATATATATATAATGAATATGTGTGTATATATATGTATATATATATATTGCCATGTGTGTCTTCCTGTAGTGCCATTGACTTCCTGCAAAGATCAATCAATTTCAGGAGCCTCATCCTCATCGTCCTCGTCGAAAACTACAGCAACACCTGCAGCATCGTCTAAGCCCTCTTTGGTGCGCACAGTGTCATCCTGTTGCAGACAGGGTGTGCCCAGAGCTGGCAATGTCCAATCAACTTCGTCACCAAAGAAAATGCTTGTAATCCAGACGTGACACAAGAAAACACTAAGGATGTTTTGGCCAAAATTTCCCTCTTGACACTCAGCCTGAAACGTAATCAAATGCTGTGTGCCAAGACCAAACTGCAACTGCTTGGGTCCATTTAAGTCGATGCCTGCTCCTCATCCTCCACATCGGCGCCGAAATCTGTGATCTGCTTTGCCAATCTGAGCAGCGAAATCTATCGAAATCTGCTCCTACTCTTATCATTCACACCAACAAACCAGTGAGTCAAAACAAGCTGGGATTCTGCCAATGCAAACAAGAACTGAGATACACTGCAAAAACTCGTTGGAGAAAAAACTCGTTCTCTGCAGGGACGCCGCTCTTTCCCACTGTGACCTGAAGAGCTCTGCAAAGTACTCGTCGGAGATGGATCCAAGCACCTCCTCAACGTCCTGGATGAAGTTTCAGATCAAGCTTCATGGAAATACTATAATATGCATGCATATACATATGTATATATATATGTAATTATATGTATTATCATCAATGATTATATGCTAGTGACTCTGCAAGCCTCCGCAAGATATTTAAGCAGTTCCTGTGATTATCTGACACACATTCAGGAGCCGTTTGAAATTCTGACTCATCTTTCGATGGACCTTCGGTCCTTCTTGCGTTCGGAGTCTAGCACGCCTTCTGTCTTGATAGCAGCTAAGACCTTGGCAGAGTGTGCTACGAACACATTTTTCGCAGTAGGACTCTCATTGTGTGAAAGTCAGGCTGTTGGTTGCCGGCACCTCGTCTGCTGCACCACGAAGAACATCGGGTGCCTGACAAGTTTCTGCTAAGTCCAAACGATGCGCCCGGCACCCCCTGTCATTTTTAATAAGGCCCTCGTCATGTCAACAGGTTGGTTGATGATGGCAGGATTTGGAAAGTCAACTGTCAGTCATCATTTGGGATGGCAGTGGCCATGCCACGCTAGCTCCACCACACATCAAAGCGATACTGCAGTCAATTTCAATGTACCAAATGGGCGCTCAGCATCTAATGAATGACCGAATTTGGACCGCTGCCACCACCACCACCAGCACAGTAGTATGTAACAATGCAAATGATATTGATAGTCATCACATGTAACAAGATGTAATAACTAGTCTTATTAGATATGTATGAATCTGCAAAACATACATTACATTACATTACATTACATTACATTACAATACATTACATTACATTACAATACAATACAATACAATACATACATGCATAAATACATACATACCATACCATACCAATACATTTCATTGCATTACATACATTAATTACATACATACATACATACATACATACATACATCCATACCATACCATACCATACCATACCATTACATTACATTACATTACATTACATTACATTACATTACATACATACATACATACATTACATATGTATATATATATATGTGTGTATATATATATGTATACGTACGTACGTATGCATGTATGTATGTATGCATGTATATAATTATAGATATGTATGTATGTCTGTATGTATGTATGCATGTATCTATGTATCTATGTATCTATGTATCTATGTATCTATGCATCTATCTATCTATCTATCTATCTATCTATATAATTATATATAAACATATACAAATATAGTTATGTATGTATGTACGTACGTACTTACGTACGTACGTATGTGTATGTGTCTGTGTATGTGTATGTGCATTTGCATATGTATATGTATATGTATATATATTTTTTTTATATATGTATATATGTATATGTTTTTATATGTATATGTATATATATATATGTATATGTGTATATATATATGTGTATATATATATATAGATATATGTATATATACGTATATATATATGTGTATATGTATTTATATATATACACATATATATGTATATATATGTATATATATGTATATATATGTATATATGTATATATATGTATATATATGTATATATATGTGTATATATATATGTATATATATGTATATTTATATATATATGTATATATATATATGTATATATATACATATGTATATATGTATATATGTATATATATACATATGTATATATGTATATATGTATTGTTGTTTTGTGAAATCCTCAGCCACTTGCACGTGATGGTATTGGATAACCAGTACAACGCGTTGTCTGCAGGGGTCTCTATCCAATGGGAAACAATCCATTTCATGCACTTCAAGGTGTGGCTCAGGTGCAACAGCGAGGGCTTGGGTAGCCCCCAATTTGGATCCGTGTGTCCGCGTTGGA
>Ga0126342_10004875_pt1 | contig 23153 bp, 33 predicted proteins | sample Cyp1metagenome_FD_92528 | JGI IMG/M metagenome (GOLD analysis project Ga0126342, IMG submission 92528) | Coral microbial communities from Lord Howe Island, Old Settlement Bay, Australia - Cyphastrea 1 metagenome | ecosystem: Host-associated > Invertebrates > Cnidaria > Coral ...
GAGAAGATGTGAGAAGATGTGAGAAGATGTGAGAAGATGTGAAGGTGAGAAGATGTGAGAAGATGAGAAGATGTGAGAAGATGTGAAGATGAGAAGATGTGAAGATGAGAAGATGTGAAGATGTGAAGATGAGCAGATGTGAGAGAAGATGTGAGAGAAGATGTGAGAGAAGATGTGAGAGAAGATGTGAAGATGAGCGGATGTGAGAGAAGATTTGAAGATGAGCAGATGTGAGAGAAGAAAGAAATTTCGTGCCAATGGGGTCCCCAAAGTGAATGGGGTCCTCAAGCTATGCAACTCCGCTACCATGATGCAACTTCTGATAACTTGCCTGGCGGCAGCTCACGATACTTTGAGTTTCGTGCTATTTACACCTCTTCAGAACGAAAGCCTCGCACATTGCACATGCATGCTTGGCTACTTGCAACAGTCCGTTTGGTGCGTTCTTTACTTCTCTACTACCCTTTGACATCTCTTTAAAGCGGTTCCGCTAGTTTGAAGCTTCACCCCTTCCTATTACTAAACGTTGTGATACAAAGTGTGATGTTGATTGCCTATTCTATGAGAAGTGTCGTTTTCATTACATATCAACATCCACGGCCAAAGCCTTGCCGTAATATCTAGCTTAGATTTAAGGTCTTTGGCCCAGTTATACTATGCGTCACCCACCCACAACTCCAATGATGACAACAGCAACTACGGTCAGAAATCCAGCGTTTCAATATCACGTTTTGACCTGATGCATTGCTGGTCTAAAAGTGAGAAACCCTTCTGGCCCGACTTCTCGGCAGTGAAGTTTCGCGACATTAAGAAATCCACCGGCACCGAAAGTGCTCTGAGGCGTTTTTTGTGGAGAAGCATTAACTGCAAGCAATTGCAATCTGCTATAATTATACAAGCTAGCTTGGCGGGGCAACTTTGCTGTAAAATCCTGTGTTTTCCACGTTTTTCAAAATTTCTCATCTTCTCCAATATAAGCAAAATATCGGCCAACATAGGTCCAACATATGGGGCCAACATAGCCTCATAGCAGGGCCAACATAGCCTCATATGGAGCCACAAAGCGCCCAACAAGTCTTGCCTAATTCAGTCTTGACTAGTTACACTCTCTATCAAAACGATCGTGCTCTAAATAAAGACTTGGAAGGCCTCAATTGGGCCCAGCTCACACTGAAACGGGGACTGCCTACGGGCAACTGATGGCTAAATAATTTTTGGGGTGCTTACATTGGGCTTACATTACACAAAAATTAATGCGCATTTGGAACATAGGCCTGCCTCGCTGCGGGCGGTCTTCGTCGCGAAGCGACCATGAATAAAAGATTGGAAGCCGTGGCAGCAACTACCGGCAACCCCTTCGATCTTCAAACCCTTGTCGCTCAGTGACTATCTCATCATTGTACAGCATCCGTACATGGTTAATACACTTGAAAACGAGGCATCAACATCAAAGATTGGATACCGTGCCCTGTGCACCAAGTCTACGGCCATGAGTGGCAGCTACAAACAATACTTACCTAAAATCCACTTGTGACTTGCGAATCCAAACAAATGTTCAAGAAGCAAGAATGAATTGTCGTTTACGAGAAGAGACTGGGCGCTCTTCAGGTCAACTGCTTTGACATTCGATGAGACGACTACAAAAGATAAATCCTGATTTCTGCTGGTTCTTTCGTTAACTTCTTGGTCTGTAACATGTTGAAGCAGTCTTTTATTTTCAAACTGTTTTTCCGAACATCTTAACATACGGCAACTCTCCATCTCGGACTTTCCGAACAATAAACTTCCACACACTCCAACGCGCAATCCACATTTTTTGCGCGACAGCTGTCAGCGTCCGCTTGCAAGGGAACAAGCGCACAGTGTAGCACACACAGTGCCACAAGCTTCTGGCCTAAATTACTAAATCTTGGCTATGCAAACAAGCTAGCCCAAAAGATCACTGACTCTGAGTTGCACCGGCTTCCTGACTGGAAGAACCAGGTGCACACAAAGCTTATTTCAGCATCACCAGTGAATGGCATGGAGACCTTGTTCACTCAACAAGGTCTCAATGCCGCGCACTAGCGATTTCATTGTCCTTTTAAAGGATGCTGCTGCGGCTTCCTGACTGGAAGAAGCTGCTTCCACCGACTCAGCAGCCTGCGAAGCTGCTGCAGCAGCAAGGGCCTACTTGGCAGCAGCATGCTCACGACGAATGCCCTGCACACCATCTGCAATCAGCCCAGCAACGCCAAGGCCGGCAGTGCGGGCTTCGTGGTAAGTCACATACCTGTCGATTTTGAGGTGCAAGTCAAGATCATAGTCCGGCAGTGTGCAGGGATCTGGCTGGGAGTCCTGCCACTCTTCTTTGACATAGCCATTGTCGCAGTCGACCACAGCGACTGTCTCTGGACTGTCGCCATGCTGAGGTTCACTCTTTGGGGGGCTGCGACTTCGGTCACCACCAGCAACATAGCGAAGCGCCATAGATCCAACACAAAACAAAAAGGGTCTGTCAGGCGGCACGAGCTTGATATGCAAAAAAATGTGGGTTGACATGAAAATCAAACGGTTCAAATTTGAATCACTGGTGAAGGAAGCTGGTGGCTGCACATGGAAAGCCCACAGCAGGCAGCGCAAAAACTTCGACCGCTGTGAAACTATTTCTCACGCCCGATCGGATGTCTCTCTAAGATCCAAGGCTCTGCGTGACAGGTTAAGTTAGACTGATCGGCTGCCAGAGGCCTCAATCGACATCAACTCCCGGTCCCTCTAACGTCTTATCATCGTCCAAGTCTTCTTCCTCCGCACCTTCGGCCTCAGAGCCAGCATGGTCACCGGCAGCGTTGGACGCGTCCTCAGCAGCAGCGCTGGGCTCCTCAGGGGCCGCAGCACTGGGGGCAGCTCCACCAGCACTCGAATCGACGCCTTCGGCCTGACCAGGCAACATGCAAAAAAATGAACTGCTGGCCAAGCCGGTCAAACTGACGGCTGGCTGACAAACTAAGAAGCCGCCTCCGGAACACGCTCGAAAGGCTTCCTGCTCTCCAAGTACTCTGTCGTGGCCGCCCTGCTCATCTCTGCCTCGGAGCTGAGCCGTCCTCTGACTTTGAGAGGTGTCTTTTGTGAAATGACCCCAACATGTTGTATGGACAAAATGAAGTCACGAACACCTGCACCACAACAACCACCACCACCACCACAACAACAACAACAACAAGAAGGAAAACAAGGAAAACGAGGAAACCGAGGAAAACGAGGAAAATAAGGAAAACAAAACCACCTTGCCATCAAAATGCCATCATGCTCTTCACATCCCCCTTGGACTTTCCATTGTTAAAGGCCTTGATTCCTTCCTGAATGATCTCCAGAGACTTCTCCTTTGTAACAAATTTGCCACCGGCCTTAGCCAGACATCAGCCGGCGGAATGGACAATCAAAGGCTAATGGAAAAGACTCTGCAAAGAGATCTGGGCAAGTTGCTGAGAAAGGCTGCTTCCCAGTCGACTTGAACTTGCACGCCCAAGTGTTGCTCGATTTGTACCAAAAAGGATTGCTTAGGTCACCTGGCAATAAGTGTAAAGAAAAACACCAAAATGGCTGCACGTGCAACCTAGTGGACTCAAAACCAAGACCAAGTCAAGGGGCTTGGGCTTGGCTCAGCAGGCGAAGCACGAGCAGCATTGTCAGGCTCAGCGGCCGCAGCTGGCCGTCGCAAAGCGGAAGGACGCTTCATGACGACTTCCTTCTTCTGTTTCTTCTTCTTCGGCTCCGCCACCGAAGCTTCACTAGGTTCAACAACTTCCACTCCCGGCTTATCCTTGGCCTTGGGCTTCATCTTGGGGATCAAAGACTTTGCTTTTGCCTTCGACTCCTTCGGCTTCTCCGTCTCAGCTTGCTCGGCGCCAGCAGAAGGTTCGAGAGCTGGTGATTCCTGAAGAGCAACACTTAAAGACCCAATCTGGGCTAAGTGTTGCACAACAAAAATGAAACCTACGGCTCAGGAGCACTTGGCACTGCTTAAAAAGGACACCAAGCCTCGTCGTCTGACAGCGTGTCGACGTGTCCGCAAACGGGCATGCTACAAGGTCAAAAGAGATTGGCACGAGAACTATGTCCGATTTGGGTCATGAAACAAGCCTGCCGGCGCATTCAAAAACTTGCTTATAGAAACGGTTGTGATTTCAAACATGGGTGCCAGGTCATGAACGCTGAACCAGAATGACTGGCTAACCGCTGGAATTTTTCACATGAACTGCCAGCTGTGTAAAGGTCACTATGGCCTGCTGTCGTCGGCGACATTTTGCCATTCAGGTTCGGCCAAAACATGCAAACAAAGAAGACTCTCGGAGTTGCGGGTGTTGTTTCACCATCCATACACCACGCCAGAACCGGCGACAAAATTCACCGTCAAAATTTTTTTGACAGGCCATCAAAATGCTCATCGGGCCAGCCACTGGCAACGACGATGCAATCATTAAACACAGCCATCATACACGGTCAAAGTGTCACATGATAGTAATAGTAATGAGGAAATTAAAGTCCAAAAACCACTGATAATCATGTTCTCACTTCTGACTGGCAGGCCAAAACCAAAACCGGTGAACTCTCAGGGCTCACTTGCTGATACAGCAGCAGACTTGCTCGGCAAATGGATGCGGGCAGTCATGTCACTCTGAACTCTCGGGGCTCACTTGCTGATACAGCACCAAGACTTGCTCGGCAAATGGATGCGGGCAGTCATGTACAGCTTGGGCTTGGAAATCTGGATCTTTGGCGGCGATGAGGTGAACTGCACCTGGCTGCACCGTCGGTTTGTTTACTGATAAAATCACAGTTAACGATAACAGCCCCATGCCCATCTCCCATCCGATTTCGGCGGGAAACCCAGGCCTCCCACACCACTGAACAAATTTTGTTCTTCACGAGTTTGTCAAAGTTGCCTGCAAAAACTGCTCCGATCATGGTGGACGCAATCTGATCACGTCCTTCACTCAACCCGTTGGGCTTGTAGACATGAGTGGCCTTCGATCTCAGCGGAGTGATGGCATACCGGAAGGTGACTGGAACAGGATCGGCCCCGTCGACTGCCTAAGCTAGCAAAAAAAGTGGGCATGAAAACCGATCAAAGGCTGCAATGATGATACATCACACCTATAGGGTGACATCTGAAGACCCTAAGGCCTCAAAAACTGAAAAGTCAAACACAAGTTCCATGCAAGCTACTGCATGATATCTGGGTTCCAGCTGGTGGTCCTCAATCTCCAACTCGCCAATGCCCTGTTCGGTGGCAAGCTTCCGCAAGAATTTGCACACAGGGTACCATGTTCGGTCAGAGCTGACCAAAGAAAGGTCACTTGACAGTCGCCACGGCAAGACATCCTTTTCAGCACTTGGATCACCTGCGGTATCTCAAGACCACGGCAAAATGATCCGGGCTGTTCAAAAAATAACAATAGAAAGAAAATGCGCAAAGCTGGCTATACCAAAGTTACATAAAAAAAGACAAGCGTTTGTCACGCCGAATGGCTAACCACTTTCTCTTCAAAGACACCAGTCCCGAATCCCAGCAGCTCCCCAGGCTCCACCACAGAATCCGAATCTGACGTGTTCCCCAACCAAAGGGAAAAGTCCTCGCAAATGACAATGGCTGGCTTCTTCCTGGTCATAGCACACGTTGCCCGCCTGCAGCTGGCAAGTGAAACATCAAGATTCAAGACAGAATGGAGAAAACAGAAAACTGCTCTGATCCTGATATGATCCCCAACCTTGGAAAAACAAAAAATCTCATGTTGACCAAGTCAACGATAACCGTTAAACTCTTTCCCTGTTTGTCCTGACCTGGCCTTGGCTCTTCGAACTGATCGTTCGCCACCATTACCAGCTCAACATTACGGTCGATATCAAGGGGCTCAAGGTTGCCATCAATCGAGAAATCGCACATGCCACTGGCCCGTCCAGGCACGACAGGGCCAGGGGCTACAGCCTCTGTAGCTGGAAACATGTCCAAGAACCTGCTCTGCAACTTCTTCACCTCCTGAAACTCCACCGTCTCCTCTCCAAAGCGGTTCATCAATGGTTCCGGGAAGACCGGCTGACCGTTCTGCCAAGCTAATATTTGCAAGTTGGGCGCGGCTCGGTCAGAAGAAACATCGGAATCTGGCCGCTGCTTCGGTGGAGCTTCTGCGGAAGAATCCCAAGCCCGGTAGATCATGTCTCTGATAGCATTCGAAGCATCTTTGAAGTTCTCCGATGGAACCAGCCCAAAGTACCGAACATCAGTCTTCTGACCAGCCAAAGAACGCTCTGTCAATGCTCGTCCAAACTCCACTTGCCTCACAAAGCTGTGATTGGATCCATGTCAACACACTCAGCCGGTTTGCTTCCAAACACAACGAATGTATGAACAACACTTTTTTTCACGACACAGGCAAGAAACCGGTTGGGCAACAAATCCAGAAACAGCACACGGTCCCCTGCTCCAATGGGCATGTTCTGGAGGAGGCCATCCACAATTTGATCATGGCAAGGAATGCCTTTCCTGCAGCTGCAGTACAGCTGAATAAAACAAATAATCTTGTTAGGGACCCAAGTCAGAGGACAAACCACACCAAACCCTTTCAAAAAAAGGAGCCAACGCCAAACAAACAGCATCAAATCAAATCTGTTCTAAACCCCATCCAATCTTCTGCTCCACCCTTGCTGAAGCACCTGGTCTACGCACCTCATCGAAGCCCAGCAAGTCAGCAATGCGAATCAACGGCACCGGCCCTAATTTCCCAAGTTTGATGGCGCTGGAGTCCATGAAGGCGCAGCTGTCGAAGTTGCCGTGAAAGACACCCATCGCCATTTGGGACATTGGCCGTCCATCGCGAGCCGTAGAATCAGGTTTGTCATAGAGAAACAGCAATGGGTGATACGCAGTCAAACCTGCTTTCAGCAAAAGATTGTCGAGAGTGTGCCGGTGCTTCACCAAAGTCATTTGGTTGGTCTGGCTCTGATAAACAGGGTACTGCACGATGCCAACATGTGTGGAGGACAAAGCCAGGACAGAGGACAGGTTGCTCACAGCATCGGCCAAATAGTTGCTGTTCGCCGGCCAAACAGTCGCGTCAAGCGAGACAATGAGGTACCTTTGAACCAAAAACAATGAAAACAAAAACAATGAAAACCATAGGTTGGGATCAATCTATATACACCAGTGCTGAGAAACAAAGCTCTAAAATGGGCAAGTTACTGCTGCCCAGAGATCCCACGAAACTGCTCTTTGAACTTCAAGAAATCTCCCAACGCATGCTGACTCTCGTAAGTGTCAGTTTGCTCCACGAGGCAAGCACGCTCACCCAGGTACTTCTCAACATGCAGTCGCCCCTTCCTGACACAGGCAAATCATTCTTGGCTGCTAGTTAATAGCGTAATTTTTGCCATTATTGCATCTCTCGGAATGGCAATCACATCCAATTGAACTTGAAAACAGCACAGGGCACCAACTGGCAACATAAACATTGCCTTTAACAATAGCCAAGGGTCTCTTGTCGATCTCGCAAATATTTCAAATCCTTGGCCGTGCTCTGCGCTTGTGACAAGTCATCGGGGATGAGATCCTGAAGCAGCCGCAGGTCATTCTCAATCTTTGCAATCACCTGCTTGCCATCTGCTGCGCGGAGATCCGACGCCAGCTTCAAATCCTCCTGCTCCTTGGCAATGCGAGCGGCCTGCTCCACTTTTGCAACGTATGGCCTCAGCAAGCAAAGATTGCAACACTAATGGAAAACGACACTGTCAGAAAGATTCAAAAAGAACTTGCAGTAAACCTAAGGAACAAAGTAGTAACTAGGTAAAACTTCAAATCATTATAATTCATCGCAAGCTGCCTGAAAGCGGCAATGGCAGAGAGGTCGCCGGGTGGGAAGGAAGTAGTCAAAACATGCTGAAGGTCAGCATCAAGCAGGCCACGCAGAAACATCTTGTGGAGCTCCACATACGCTCGGTCGTAGTCGGCAGGAGGCGCCAACCTCTCAAACATCCTCAAAAAGTGGAGAAAAGCTCCGCAAGCCTGGTGCTTCTGCAAGCCGATGGTGTACGACACAGCCTTCCGCATAGCAGGCTGAGAGGAATCATAGTCCTGCTTGATCCTGTCCACGAAAAGCAAAGCCTCACATGGGGAAGCAACGGGAATGAACAATTGTGTTGGACTAGTTCCCAAAAATATCAGCATGCCTCAGCAAACAGTAAGCAAACAATGTTTGCAGCCAGCTTGTGAGGCTGGTCAAAGTTTCCATTCGCAAAGGACAAACCTGAAGAGGGTGATATTGGGAAATCAAACTGGAACCAATGGCTTTCCAAAGAAATAAAACAGAAGCCGCAGTCTCTGACTGCACCAAGGTGGTGTGTAAAGATTCAAGACGTTGGCTGTGTGTGTGTGTGCTTGTTACGTGTCATTTTTTTCTACGCTTTTTCCTTGTTTCTTCACTGATTTGTTTGTTTTAAGCGTCACAAAAACAGCAATCACTTGATTTTGAACATGCACTCTGTCCATGTGCAGCACTCAAAGTAAAACAACATAAAACAACGTTAATCACCAGCTTTAACCAACTGGAGAGAACATCTTTCGGTTGAGATACGAGCTTGCCATCTCCTTCATTCCTGAGATGGTCCTTCCAGTGCTCCAGCCCGCTCACCCCGCTCGAGAAAGCAGTGTTCAGGACATCCTTTGCGAGGCACTCATGGGTGATGAATTTCGCCATGCCTCGGGTACGCACAGCAGAAGCCAAAGCATCAACCACTGGCTTGACCATGTTGACCATCAAGTTGGAAACGCATTCGGACTCGTGCTTTCCAATCGCAAAGGCCCTCGCCACCGACGTGGCCTTATGCCAGTCCTCTTGAAAAGCAGGCTAATGCATTCAACATGACATCTGTACAGTGACTGCTAGAACACATATTCAACTTCCCCAGTCTACTGAGCATTGAAGGAAACAATAACAGCAACAACAGAAGTGAAGTCCTGAAATTGCTGCGCAGGTCCACCACTCCCAGCTCTCTCCAAGATCATGATCTGCCGTCTGAAATGAAAGGCATTCGGAGGTCTTCTGGTCGATGTATGAATGAGGGTCGCGCCTTGAAAACCCACTGATGACACCGACCCGTTTCTGCTGAAAAAAAATCCAAACACTGTTCGATGCAAGTTGCTGGAATTCAAACAAAAGCCCCACCTCGGTTAGCCTGCACTTGCCCCTTGACATCAGAGAAGTTCTGGAAACTTGCATGGATGGTGCCCCAAGACGCCTGAAAGGTCAGGATGGGTGGTCTTGGAGACCCTGGGAAGGATCAACATCAAGGAAGAAAAAATAACCTGCCTTGATGTTGCTAGGGATGCTTGCGCCAATCTCCAGCTTCCGGACAATGGAAAGCACAACCAGCAAACATACACTCCGCTTCCACCCTTTCACGTAGCCAATGGAGAATGGGCTCAGCAAATGCCCGCCTGACATGAATGGACTTGGGACCACAAACAGAAACCAATCACCTAGCCATGAATGCGGACACCAAAGGCAAATCAAGTCTCGAACAGCGCATTAGCCTCCAAAGATTGAAGGCAGCTGCAGCCAATCACGTTCCAAATAGGCTTCAGGAATCTTGGTGAGGCTGAGCTTCTCGCCGCCCACCACGTTGCTGTCACTCAAAAACCTAAGGCTGGCAAGCGGCACCCTCACGGCTGGTCAACATGCCCAACCATAGCGTACAATCGAAACATGAAACAAATTGATGAAAAGCAAAGAAATGAATGCAGCTGTAACATCAGAAAACAATCCATCGACGGCAACCACCTTGCTACTAAAGCACCCTTCAAAACAAATCAGCTCACAGATTGAAATCATCTGTTCCGGCTCGATGAAGCCGGAGCATCCTGCATCGCTTCGCCAAGCTAACATCCAAGGCCGGCAAAACTGTGGACCATTTGTTTCACAGGCATAATGCAACCTCGATGGCACACAGCGATGTTCAAACTCAAATCCAATTTGCCAAACAGCAGTGCCAAATTGAAGTTAGTGGAAATCACCGAACAAGGTCCAGGAAGCATCAAGAAAAAGATTGACTTGTGCTTTTGGCTGAAATATTGAGCTTTTCACTGAGGATTGGCAGGGCAAAAGTCATCAATCCAACCCGCAAACTCGAGCTGCTTCTCCTGCATTTTCTGCAATTCTGTCGACTCTTGAATCTCAAACACTGGTTTCCAGGATTTTTTTCCTGTTAGAAAGAATGATGAATTCAAAGTAACCTACACTCGATGCGAAAACCATCTAACATTGCCAGTCCTTGTCGGGGAACTGCTGACCAAGCCAAACGTCGGGCCCCAAAGGAACCACATCTGTCTCCAACCTGGCCAAAGCAAGCGGGGGGGTGAAACATCAACTGACATCAGACTGACACAACGCAAATCAAAACATCGCTTAAAATCGCAGCACACATCAGAATGACATCTTCAGTACTACATTGAGACAAAGAACACCTGCACGATTTGCCCTATGTAAGGGTTCTCATCTCGCGCAGAAGAAGTTTCCACCCGGGAGTTGGCCCTCTTGAAGCCACTCTTGTCACCACCACCTGACTTTCGTTTCATCAGCTCACGGGCCCGGGACTCAAAAAGATCAGCTTTCTTCAAAGCTGGCGCAGCCAAGAGACGGCGGTTGAGACATGAATCGGATCACATCAAAAACCTTAAAAAAATGCTCAAACTGAAAAGTCAAACCAACTGACATGGGTGGACCTCCAAGCCATGCCACACGCCCAGCCATGTGTGTTCACATTCCTTTTTTGCGGGCAGCACTTCGTCCCACATCAAGAATGATCACAGGTTCCCTTGGAGATGTGAATTTCATTTCCGGCCACAGACTTACCACGCACTTTGAAAGACAAATTCAAAAGCCACAGAAATAAGCTTGGGATGCATTGCCTACTAAAAGGCTTCCTACCATCAAATCAGACATTATTTTACTATACATCAAACTGTCACAATAAAAAAAAACTTGTTCTCACCAAACACTAGCCATCACTTGAAGGCAAAAAAATCTGGCAATGAAATCTGTGGCAACGTTGGCGGAGTAACCCGTTACAAAGAATCCGTCACAAAGTTGCGCGGAGAAATCCGTCACAAACTTCTGCTGGGCTCGGTTCTCGAGCAGCGGATTTGCGACCAATTTTGGTCGGATCCGTCACAAAATTGACGGAGAAATCCGTCACAAAGTTCAGGCCCTCTCAGACATAGGATTTGCGACCATTCTTGACTAAATCCGTCACAAAGTTGACAATGAAATCCGTCACAAATCTGTGAAAGAAAACCGTCACAAGATATGTCAATTTGTGTTTAGGGTCCTTTTGGTGTTTTTGAAACCGGCTGCGTCGATATGAAAGGTCCAGCTACTACCAAATCGGTCTCAAAACCAGAACCCATCCAAGGAGCCACTTTGTGACCAAAAGCAGGTTGGTTTGGTCACAAAGTTTGAGGTTGAACATTAAAGTCCTTTCACTTTGTTTTTTGGCTCTCCTACGTTGACAGAGTTCAGAAGCTCGTTTGAGGCCATTCCAACCTCACTTTGGTCACAAATAGACAGGCCAACACAGAACCAAATGAGCGACCAATTTCTAAAGTTATAAAAGTTATTTGTGACCAAGTTGGTAGGAACGGTACTGCCGCACCCAAAAAATTGGAATGCCGAAACGTTTAGGGTTTAGGACGCCGACAAAAATTGGAATGCCGAAACGTTTAGGGTTTAGGACGCCGACAAATTCCTGCAAACAAAACACAACAATCAGAACAAATCTACCTTCAACCTGGGGGTTTCAGAAGCCACTGTCACCAGTATAATAATAATCACTATATCATCATAAACCCAATCATATATGGAGGTTAAAATCTTTTATGTTCAACATCAAACCCCATTAACATATGTAATCATACTGACTCTGCAAGAAAAATCATTTACGTCCTTTTCCCTTTCCTTTTGCTTTGCCTTTATTCTTTCCCTTATTTTTTCCCTTGGACTTGCCTTTGGCATGTCCTTTTGCAAAAGGGTCAACACCAGCAGCGTTGCCGGCACGCACTGCTCGCTCGGATATGGCCAGGGCTTCAGCCCATGGAACACCCAAGCTCCACGCCCGAGCAGCTGCCACATGAACAATGCGGCGACGAGCGTTTCGAACATAGATGTCCACCTCCTTCTTGTCCCGGGTTGCCCTCGTTATCCTGACCAAAGCCCACCATAGCCAACAAATGGCATAAACATCCACAGCCAGACTGCACCAAAGGCATGGAAAAACAGTCTTGCACAATCTTGCACAACACTAATAGCTGAAACAATAACAAAGAACCAAGGATCTTCAGAATGTTTGAAGGTATATCGAAGGCGTCAGGTTGCATCAAGGCAGCATTTGAATGCGTCGCTCTCGGGCCAGGCTTGATCATGCACCTGATACAAACAAAACAAAACCGACCCGAAAGATACAAAGCTCCGTGCCCAAATCTTCAACCGATCTTTCCAAGGTTCTAGCTGAGGCTGAGTGTCCAAATGACTGCAACAAATGGGGAACTATGCGCAGCTACACTTAATCTCCCTAACCCCAATCCAAGCGGCGCAGAGACATCCAACAATGGCTGCGCAGGGAGACTGCCAGAAATCCAACTCTCCAGAAAGTCAGCGCAGCGTTCCAAACCGTACAAAGGATAACGCAATACTGGCAGGAATTTCTGAATATGCTGAATCTGATCATCAGTTATCTCGCGCTCCTCTCCCAATCCTGCAAGTCCCAACAAATTGCTGGTGACATGATAGGGAAAGAAAACAAGCATGATTCCCCTTTCACACTGAGAGATTGGTGAAAACGGTTTCAAATTCCTGCCTTGTGGAAGACCGAATGGCAGCAACTTGGAGCCCACTTCACGAGGATAAACCAAGGTCGTCATGTTGTAGTCCACCGAGTTCATCCATTGTTTGCACCTGCCACATCTGAAAGCCGCAAACAAAAAAGTTGAAGATTCAGATGCATTCAAGAATTACCCGATCACAGCCTCAAGATGACATCGCCGGGGTCTGGCTCAGTTGTCCACGGTCCGCTTGAGATGGCATCTGCAGCCAAGCCTGCAAAGCTAAACGTATAGCCACTACTGTCAATGGCGCGCCCTTTCGGCTGAAAATTCCTTACTTTTTGGAATTAAAAAGGTCGCGCCAAACGGCCTCCCAAATGAAGGATTGATCTATTGATCTCTTTTGTAGATCTATTCAAATTCAAATTCACAACTTTATATTTCAGATTGTGCTGCCAGCAACTGAATCAAAAATGCACCGCAACATCGGGCAGCATCACCAAGGCATCCTAATGCCTTCGACACCGAAACCAAAGCCCAACGCAATCAAAAATGAATAAGATGCAAAACAAATTGACTGGTCCATCTACAAGAAAACAAGTCATCAGCATCGCAGTCAATGCGGCAAACTCTGATCTGGGTGCAGCATGCTGTGGGCAAGCTGAATTGATTTAAAATACATAGCACAAGCCTTCCTCGCCCAAAGCGCCTGCGTCACCACGGCGGAGGATCTCGAAGTGATGAGGGGCACCAGGCCCTCCTAAGCCCACCATGTGCACAGGAATGGCCGCCCTGTGGAAGCCGCTCCTAAGATCAAAGCAAAATCTCTGGCCAGGGCAAACATAAAATGGACACAATCTAATATACATAAATCCTTCTTGCTCCTTGCTCAGCAAACAAGTCTCCAGAACAAGCCGAAAAACAAAATTTGGTCACTGAATAACATTATTGATTGCCACTGCAGTCATCCCCAGTGCAAACCACCCACGCAGCCGAGATACCAATCTCGTGGCTCATTGAGGAACACGCAGTGTCGCTCCCCTTCAAACGGCATTTTGCACTGGGAAAGAAAACCGGTGATGGCAGTTTTGACATCATCTGGAGTTTGCAAATCACGGCACTTCAGCAAGTACTTGCTTAATTGTCCGAAACACTGATCAACATCTTCATGAGTGTGACCACTTCTCAAGTAACTTGCTTGGATGCGGTCTATGTTTTTTGAAAACACTTGACCGATCATCCAGCGCACGCCGTGGTTGTTCTTGAATTCTCTACACGTATTGTCGTGTTGTAAAAAGAGCTGGGTCGTGCTCAAACATTGCCCTTGGCGTTCTAGGAGTGTCAAGCAATGAGCTAGAAGTTCACATGACATGTTTCCATCTTTTTTGGTTGTGGGCAAGCCCACTGTGAATAAGACAAAACGTCCATGGCAAATGGCGGCTGAAACGTGCAACTTCACTTTTTGAAAGCTTGAGAACTCCTTTCCCTTTGTGATTGGTGTTCTTGGGAGTGAGAATTTCATTTGATCCATTCCATCTGCAATTATGCATACAATGTTTCCTCTCAAACGACTCATGGCACGTTTCTCCCAGTACAAGATGCGGTCACTGTACTGTGCCTTTAAATGATCGTGAAACAACTCAATTTGAGATTTGCGGGCCCTCAAGTGAGCTCCTAGTCCGCGGATCATTTGACGGTGCCGCACACATGTGGTGCAAACGGCATGCTGGCTGTCACTTCTGAACTGCAAGAAGTAAAATTCTTTCAACCATACCTCAGCAAAAACTCCGATGGCACTATAAACTAGAGACTTGACTCCCTGGGCCCCTTGACAAACAGATTCACAAGAAAGAATGAGATAAAGAATGACTTCCGGCTCTGCCAAGTGTCTCGCCAAAATGTGGGAAAGCTGGCTGGTGTTTGTAAAGTACTGACTTCACAGTACTGCACCCAATACTCCTTCATAAACCCCGGTGGGAGAAATTTCATCTCTTTGGCAGTCTCACCTTGGGTCCGTTCCAAATTCATCTCCACAGCTTTCCGTTTTTTCCGTGGCTTCGAAGCTTTCAAACCACATGCTACAGAATTCTGTTCGCACTGGCGTTTCAACTCGATGCTGTACACATCAACTGGCCCAGGCTTGATTGATGGAATGGACGTAGGATCGATGTCATCAAAAGCTGTGTCTCTCAAGTCAGGAAGGGTCTCAGCAACAGATTCGTAAATGTGGGTGAGATAACTCACCACGTCTGACCGAACAGAGTCAGCCACAGCACCAGTCCTTGATTCCGGTTTCGTGATGAACCGCAGGTCCACAGGTGCGCTCTCAGCACCATTCTCTACAGCAGAGTACAGCCTTGTCAATCGCTTGCTTCCTGATATTTGGCTCCCGCAAAACATCAAAGTTTATATAGTAAAAATCAAACTGCTCATCTGCTGAGCGGGTAATTTGGCTGTAGAAACGTTGTCAAAAAATGTTCAAACATGTTCAACAATTCTTATCTTGTCCGATATAGCCCAAAAACTGACCAACATAGGCCCATCACATGGAGCCACCAAGCGCCTTGACAAACTGTCCACTAGCACAACTTTTTCAGCGGTGAAAAAAAAGGAACAGGCCAGGTGTCCCATCCCATGCAAGGCCTTCCAAGCCCTGCGGCACACTCGCTTCTCCAGGATGACCCAATGCATCCGGCCCTCATCTTGACTTTCCCAGTGACGCCGGCAAATGTCCTTCACTCGGTCAAAAGCCTCATGGCAGCGCGGCGCAAAACTGATAGCAAAAGGTTTGGGAAAGGGTTTGTTTCAAACCAGTTCTCTGGAAAAAAACATCTCAAACAAAAGTGCTCTAGTCCTTTCTCACAGAAACGTAGCTGTCTTGGTCGAGTTTATGCAAGTCAAACCAATGCTTACGGTAGTCCAGCAAAGACTGAAAATCCTTCGCAGGAACAAACTGCTGCAAGCAGTTCTTCCTCTTGCACTTACATTCACGCCCCAGCAGCGCACGAAGAGACTGCTCACTGGCTCTATCATCGGTTTGAGGAACTGATGCCTTTGACCTTCTGCGCTTCTGCGCTCGGGGCACCGGCTCCTTTGGAGCAACTTGCTCTTTCACTGAGTCTGAGTCAGAACTCAAAGCGCTAATGACACAATCTACTGGCATCGGGGCTGACGTCCGCGCGGCGCAGCAAAAGTTAGAATGCTTGGGAGTCCCTTGGATTTATCTTCTCATGTTCACATGACCACATGTAAAAAATGCTGGCCCCTACTCTTGGGTGACTTTTGGTCCCTTTGATGTTCAAGGGATTTAATAAAACACACCTTGTTTAAAAGGATATCCACAAACCATGTCACAGAGTTTGTCCTGGTATATGGCGCACACAAAAAGTAAAGATAACGAGAAATATTGTGGACATCACAGCCATCCTTTGAAACTGATTCCTACAAACGCACAAACAAAAATTCATGCCAACGCACCACGCAATGATTCTGAAACTGAAGGCACTCAACTCTCTGATGCATGCACCAAAACTTTTTGGCAACACCTTGCACGCATCAAAACTAATCAGCTGCCTCAAGCCAACAAATTGGCAAAGGTGCCTGCAGTCTGTCAACCCCAAAAATCATTTCTCATATTTTCTCACTCAATCCGACGGAGAAACTCAGAAGCATCAGACGAGGGCCCGTTCTCAGTCTCACCAATGTCTTGGTACTTGTAGCCTGGGTCAGTCAGTTCCAATTCTTCAACCATATTTCAAGAAGCACTGGTTGTAAAACGGCCCCATTTTACAACAAATGTTCACAAAAACCACCGTATAGACTTGGATCACATCAATGAAATAGTCAAGTAGCCATGACGCTTGCAGCTCTTGTCACCACGCAGTAAGGATGCATACTTTACAACATTCACCTTGATGACTGGTAAACCAATGGCTTTGGTAAGATCAGCAAAAGGCGATGGGGCATCTCCCAGCCCCAACTCCGCGGATGGAACCAAAACGACCCTGGAGGCCGAAGTGTAAAAAGCCTTGCAGCTGAAGCAAGCACCATTGGGATCATCTGGGAAAACTGCCTCCTTGGAAACCTCCACCCAAGCTGCAGTGTTGCGCATCATTAACCTTAAACAAAAAACTTGCAGCTAAAGGACAGGAAACGAAAGCCATCAAACTAATAGTATGTGTGCAGTGCGCAATCTGGATGTAGCGTGCCATGAAGATGAAGATGATTGAGATGATGATGATGATGATGATGATGGTGATGATGATGATGATGATGCTGATGATGATGATGATGATGAAAATGAAGATTCAGATGAAGAAGATGATGATGATGATGATTGTGATGATGATGATGATGATGATGAAAATGAAGATGAAGATGAATATGAAGAAGAGGATGATGATGATGATGATGATGAATGTGATGATGGTGATGATGATTATGATAAAGATGCAGATGATAATGATGATGATGATGAAGATGAAGATGAAGATGACGACGATGATGCTGATGATGATGAAGATGAAGAAGATGATGATGGTGATGCTAATGATGATGATGATGATGAAGATGAAGAAGATGATGAAGATGAAGATGATAAAGATGATGAAGAATATGATGATTAAGATGATGAAAATGATGATGATGAAGATGCTGATGATGATAATGATGATGATGATGCTGATGATGATGATGATGATGAAGATGATGATGAAGATGATGAAGAAGAAGAAGAGATAAAAATCTACAGGATGCCAATGAAATCCTTATTTATCTTCCTGCAAAAAGTAGTGAATGGTGCGGCCGGCCAACGCCACAACAGGCCCTTCTGGACCACCTTGGCCTTGGCCTTCTAGGAAAGCGCAGCGACGAATGCCATGCTCCGCCAAAGAACCTGCGAATCAACGGCAGTTCAAAGCTGAGCGGCCCACTTGTGAACGCAATGCAGAAGGGACCAAACCACCTCCCACCTTCCACAATGGTCTCGTAGCACACGTAGCATGTGTCGGGGGCGTCGAAGCGAAGGTCCTCCGCAAAAGTCCGGCTGAACATGTCTACAGCGAGCCCTTGACACATCGAACATCATCTCTGGCAAGAACATCCAATTGAGCAGTTCAAGAAAAATCCAAAAAATAAAAATCACAAAGTACGTAATTTACATATAATATATACATATTAAATATTTATAGATATATAAAAATACATGTATATTTATATGTATATAATAAATAAATGTATATATATATAATATAAAAAAAGGCTTAGTACTGAACACTTGGATAAGTCTTCATAGCCGGTTCTCCTTCACATCTGCACCTTGGAGTACGTAGAAGTCTTTGTCCTCTGGATGGCTGCCTGGCCAACGGGGAAATCAGCAAGAAAAGAACTTGCTTACTGATAAAAGCTGGAACCACGCCTTGAGGCAAAGTTGCTGAGGTTGGCTTCGCCATGAGACGAGAAAAGAAAACGAAGATTCAGGGTGCTATAGCCTAACTAAACCTCAGATCAAAAAACAGCATTTCACTCTCTGGTTGATAACACTTGCTGGAAGGAAGCTGCATCCCAATGGCAGCACACTTTCTGCCAGCATTGTCGATTCGAATGCTGCTCTTCGCACCGGCGGCTTTGAAAAGATGTTGAACATCAAAAGCCGCTGGCTGTTAATTGATACTGATACTTGTAAGCATCGCTGCATGACCCGATTGGAAACAATGCTGCGATGATGCCCCTACCATCAAGTAAATGTTAAACCAAACCACCACAAGACCAAGCTTTGCTAAAATGATCAATCGACCATGGGTCCTTGATGCTTTCAAACAGGAAAGCGAGCCCCTCGAGACTTCACCCGAGTGAGAATGTCCATGGCAAGGGCTGCCATGCTTGGAACAACGCAATTTCCTAACTGATGCAAACGGCGTCGGTCATCCTGGCTGACCGAATGAACCAACCAGCGATCCATCGGCACCGCATTTGGCTCATTCCACACCTCCTGGAGGTGCTTGGACAGCGGCTCCACATTGGCCTGTTCAAAAAACATCCAAAACTTCAATGAAAAAAAGAAGTTTTACGGCACACAATATCTCATGGCATGGCACGAAGTCCTGCCAACGGTCATCAGACGGATCACAGCAGAGGAAGAAGACCCGAGCACGGTAGGCCTGGGCTTTGCTGGACCCACTTGTGAAAATGGCAACGAAAAAGTTAAGAAGCAGGCCGGCAGGCCACAGTTGTTGAGCTGCACAGTGGCCCAATGGCACCGAAGACCTCGTTTCTGACACTCCTGCAGCGGGTGACTTTAGAGTAGCATAAGCAAAAACAAAACTTTCAAACAAACAACTCGCCTTCAAAATATAGTGCACCACTGCTCGCATAGCAGCTTTTTGGCCCAGCAGGCCACGCACATTCTCCAGAATCATCCACGGCCTCAAAACAAGCGACTAAGAACTCTCTAATGTTACCGGCTTGATTCCATACTTGGCCCAAGACTTGAAGTCAGTCATAGGTGTGATTTCGTCGCGGGCCCTGAAGACCTCTGTTATCAACCCGCTCCTTTCATCTGCAAGTCCCTGCTGGGACCCAGCAGTACTTATTCCCTGGCGTGTTCGAAGACTGAAATGTGAAATTGCAACTGAGAAAATCGAATGAAATGTGTAAGTGCAAACTGCAAAATCATTGGATTGAAACGCCCGCCAAAGCCTGACAAGGGAATCCTGCCACCACTCCATCTGCACTGACACCTTGATAGCATGCTTTTGTGACGTCTTCCATTACCGGACACTGGTGCAAGGATTTGTCTGCCATGCGTTGAGCAAGCACGTTTCTGCAAGCTGGGTCTCGCTCAACCTGCAGCAGGAAAAAAACCCAAAATGAACCCAACCAGCTTCACAAGAAAGGCGGCCTACAGCCTCAGAACCGCTAGCCTACAGCATTCAGCACACTGAGTGCCCCGCACACAGAACTGGGTAAATCCACCTGAAAGAAAACAAAGCTCCAAGTTCAAAAGCTGAATTGTTGAACCAAAGTCAAAGTGCAGCATTCACTCTATACCGGTTATATTTACATTGAACATACTGCATGTAAAAATCTGTGGGCACACATTTTGCGACCACATCCGCTGCCACTGCGCTGGGCTTTCGGTCCGGCCAAAAAAGAGCGCATCACTCACATGAAACTTTCTTACAAACAACGCTGTCTCTTCGCCTCAGAAAAACGCGTGTGGAGGAATTTGAAAGCAGAACGGACACTTGACAAGAAAGTGCAGGCATCCAGCTGCCAAATGCGTTGCAAAACATTTATCAAAACAAACCAGTCTTTACTTTGAGCTATTAGGCTGAGTCGCAAGTTCTTCTGGGGCTGTGTCAACACCGCTGGTCTTCGTCTCTGGTGGCTGAATCTCCTCCCAGCCTCTACTATCGTAGCTCCAAGACCACCTGACAGGACGGGCATGGCATTGACCCATGGCTACCAACAACTGGTAAGACTGCCAAGCTGTTGATGGAAACTCAGGGCAGAACTGTTTGCCGCCCCATTTGCATGACAGCGGTGTTCCTTTGGGCACCCTGGCAAAATCGACAAACAGGGTCGCAGAAACAAAATGACGGTGCAAAGATAATCAGACTGGCCCTGCCTGATCTGATTCACCCCAACGCAACGAACCACAACAAGTTGAACAGGGTCTCCGTGGCCAGCCACGACATGGGAAGCCATGGCCCAGAACGGTATTCAAACTATTTGCATCAAAATATTTGCTGGACACCACTCGACAAAACTTCTGCGTGATTCAAACCAGTGAGAAAGATTGAATTGAACTCCCTTCAAGCTTCAACTCGCTGAAGCCAAACAGTGCAAAGCAATGAGTCTGAGAGGCCCCAGAAGAATTCAACAACTCAACACTTACATATGTCAATTTGTGAATCAAGACTGACAACTTGTTCGCTTCCTGAGAACCAGGCTTCGCCAACCCCAATTCTAAACCGGCAATGCCGGTAAAGAGCGACACTGCGGCCATTTTGCCACCCGTTGCCTGCCAATGAGGATGCTGCATCCATGAGCTGTTATGATTGAATAACTTGCGCCTTCGCATCTGCATCAGGAAATTGCCGTTTGAGTGACGCTTTGTCCAAGCAGTTGGGCTTCAAGCTGGTCCATCCGCTGGGGAAGCCTTCAGAAGCTAATGACACTTCAGCACCAAATTCAAAACTAGCCGGCAACCCCGCCTGAGAAATACTCGGCGGTGGTTGGCGACACGTACTTTCCACTCTTGGAATTGGTGCGTTTCAAAGCTTCGGCATAGCGCTTGCTGTTTTCACTTGGTTCGCAAAATCCTGCAAGCAATTTGAACGCACAGGCCAACACAAACACACTCACACAATTGCAAAAGGTTTGGACAAGCAAACAAATCAAGAATACGCTGTTAGATACAGATAAAGGTTTGGCTCGTGAACTGAATATGCTCTTGTCACATATTGATAATATATTGATTCAACTGAATATAGTGTTCTCAGGTCGGCACCGATATGGACCGCCAACTTGGATCCTTCATTGCAGCCGTGACCGTTCCGGAGAAGCAACCTGCAGTTGATGGACAGTACTGCAACCCTCAACAGCAACTTTCAAATCTCAACAAGGCTCTGGCGCAGGCAGCTCCATGAGTTGAAGACTTTTTTCCCTGAAAAAATCTTCGTTCCGTCATCCTTTTGGGTCTTCGTGGTCCGGTTGACCTTGCTGGGAAATCAATTGGAAATTTCACATGATACCAAAAAACAGAAAAAATCACCTATAAACTCCAAACAACTCAGCGATCAATCAAAATGAGGGCCGGACCACAACCAGCTCGAGTGGTTTGCACTTTGGAAGCTTCAACTTGTATGGCAAAAGCAAAGGGAGCCCACAGCGAGTCTTGCCGTCACTGACCCCAAATTCCGGCAAAGTTTTCGAAGCAGGAAACAGACAGGGATTGGCACCATCAAATGAACCACCATCTTCATCAGTGACTACAGTCTTCTTTCTCTGCTTGGCTGGAGATGATTTTTCGACAGTTTTGCGAACCCGCCTTGGGTTTCCACTAGGCCGCTTCAGCTTGGCAGTCGAACTGGCACTGGGTCGTTTCATCGAAATAGTCTTGGCCTGCAGAGTGACAGTGGCACCAACCCAAACCTCTGACTTAGGCAATGCCACAGGGCCCTGGCAGTCACTCGACCCGAACCGGCACTGGGTCGTTTCATCGAAATAGTCTTGGCCTGCAGAGTGACAGTGGCACCAACCCAAACCTCTGACTTAGGCAATGCCACAGGGCCCTGGCAGTCACTCGACCCGGCTCATCCATCACAGTGTCCGGCCTCACACAAGTCTCAACCCTTGACAACATGAAAAACAATCCAAAAAATGAAACAAATTGGTGTCCACTGGGGCATTGGCTCACTCAAGATTTCAATATTCACAGAAACCGGCATGGCCACAAGGCCAACACAGAGATGGCGGTTGCGCCAGTCAGAAAATGGCTGCAGTAGTTTCAAGAAGCGGGCGGCTACACTGGACAAATGGAAATCATAGAAAATAATACGCACATTATGATTAAAAAACGGTGCAGCAGCCAACCATCACAACACCCAAAAAGAATCCAAGAAAACATGTTGTAGGGGTGTGTGTGTGTGCATGAAGCGGTTATTATGTTTTTTTGTAGCGGGAAAATATGCCCCCTTGTTTGCTTGTAACCTAGCAACCTCCACTTGTCAAATTTCCTTTGTGGACGGGCCCACCCAAAAGACCCCAGGAAGTGCCAAATTAGGAAGCCAAAACCCAAGAAAAAACACGATTTTCCCAGACTTGAGGGGGTCTTTTGGCAAGGCCCAAACCAAGAGGAAGTTTACAACCTCCACTCGTTGTAATACTAAGTTTCACATCGATGCGGCTACCCAACGGCAGACTGAGGCTAGAAGGCAAGGTCAGACAGACCTCTTTATAACAAAGCAAAGCATCATGAGCTGTCAGGCAAGGTGACAACAGGACTTACACCATACCCAAGTTTCAGGACCCCATTCACTTTGGGGACCCCATTGGCATGAAATTTCTTTGAAGATGTGAGAGAAGATGTGAAGATGAGAAGATGTGAGAGAAGATGTGAAGATGAGAAGATGTTTTACAGGCCCCCACTATTGGAAGAACCCTGCGCTCAGACGCTCTCGGGAAAAATGGCAACTCCGTCACAACTCTTTGTGACGGAATGAGATGAGATCGATTAACTACATCACAATCACCTGCTAACTACAAAACAAAATCCAAACTACGCAAGTCCACAAACTACAAC
>Ga0126342_10004876_pt1 | contig 23153 bp, 26 predicted proteins | sample Cyp1metagenome_FD_92528 | JGI IMG/M metagenome (GOLD analysis project Ga0126342, IMG submission 92528) | Coral microbial communities from Lord Howe Island, Old Settlement Bay, Australia - Cyphastrea 1 metagenome | ecosystem: Host-associated > Invertebrates > Cnidaria > Coral ...
CACCACCGAATTCTGGTCTCGGTGCGAAACCGTTTTTGGCCCCCCCCCCAGCTAAAGCTGATATAGCGACTGCTATATTAACAAATGTGATTGAGCATTTAGTGTAGCTGTTTGCACCCCAATCAGCACCCCAATTAGTTTTGCACCCCAATTTGCACCCCTATCGGCAATTTTTCATCATAGAAGTCAGTCGTGGCTCCAGTGGCTCCAGGACCAACCATGCATATTGGAACCTCAAAGGCCACCAGGCTGGCGATGTCCCAAATTCCCATTGGTTGATTAATAGAGGGGTTTGAACAACCCCCTTTAACAACAGGTAATGATGATAGATGGTATACCAAACCGGCCCCTCTATTTTTACCAAAAGGACATTATTGCCGGTCACCAGGCTGGCGATGTGCTCGATCATGTCCTGATGGTGAAGGCATCGCGAACAACGGCCACGGATGAGACTCTGGCCATCACAGGTGCGAGCCGCCGTTCTGTGCCATACGTAGCCATACAGCTACGGTATACGCCATACACATAGACATTGATATACAATATACAATATACAATATTACACAATATTATACAATATTCACAGTCATACCTACCCACATGCATGCATGCATGTGCATGTGCATGCATTTGCATGCATGTGCATGTGCATGCATGTGCATGTGCATGCATGTGCATGTGCATGCATTTGCATGCATTTGCATGCATGTGCATCCATCCATCCATCCATCCATCCATCCATCCATCCATCCATCCATCCATCCATCATGTGACAGACAGACAGACAGACGGACAGACAGACAGCCAGCCAGCCAGGCAGGCAGGCAGACAGCCAGGCAGGCAGACAGACATACATACATACATTGATACATACATTGCATACATACATACATACATACATACATAGTTACATAATCATACATACACTTTTACAGAACATGCATTTATTGATACATAACATACATTTATTTACACAGAACGTACAAAATAATATATATATATATATATATATTATGTTGATGCTGAAATATTATATCGATACGGGAATAAATATAGATACACTGTGTGATACACAGTAGATTTGGATATTATCTGTATTTCATATACTTTACTGTATTTCCTGACCCAAAGCAGCATCATTGGCACACTGGCAGGCACCAAGACAGGACTATATAGTAATCCCCACCTGTCGGGGAAGCAAGGACTAGAACATACTTCACTTTCATGGAGTTCCTTCAAGTGCTGTCATTTGATCCGGATGGCGTTGTACTTCCCCTCCCCGGTTTTAGGGAGGCAATAGCAATCCGCTCACCATTGCAAATCAGCACCCCTCCTCAACCTGCGGGAGAAATTCCATCACTGTGTCCAAGGGATGTCAGTGAAGTCTTCGTAAGAGAAGGAAAATAACAGACGGATATGTATATATATAAACATATAAACGGATGAAAATTGAGAACCAATACTGTACATATACAGTTGTATATGCATATGTTTACATGAGATTCCAAGACTTGCAGGCGAGCTTCCCGAAGTATCGGGCGGCCTTGATTTGACACTTGGAGGCATTGTTTTTGCTGAGACTAACCTGTGCAGATTGGTTAGATGTCCCCTATGTTGGGATAGCACCTGTGGAATGAGGCGAGAGCCTCGGTTGTTGAAGGAGGCAGGCTGTCACAAGTCTAGTCAGGGGTTGGACCAATGAGCTGCGGCCTGTGGAGGCTGTAGATGAAGGAGGTCCAATCGACCGCAACTACTGCTGGAATCCGAGTTGCGGTACCACTGCTCCCTTTATGGACTTTGTTCTCGTACCTGCGTTGTCTCCGTTGTCTCTGAGAATCAAAAAAACACAGTATATATTTGGAGCAACGGGTGAAGTCGACTGATTCAAAGAACCCAATCTATTCCATTTAGGCTTGGATCGACCAAAGGGTGCAGGGGAATTTCTTGCAGCCCGCTTGGTGGGTCCAAACAAGGCCAGAGTGTTTGCAGTGCAACGCTGTTTCAAACCGGAAGGAAACCATACGCAATCACAACGAATCACACACACTTGGTAATCCTTGTCCTTCCTGCGCAATACTTTGTTCATGGAATGGGCTAGCTGATATGCAAAGCAGAATGATTTGTCCACCTCCTCAAGTTGTCCGAAAGGAGATCGCTGAACAAGAGCGCCTTGAGATACTGCAAGACAAACACACATGTCGGAATGTGTCGGAATGTAGATTTACAGCATTTTACACCCATGGAGCACTGATCTTTGTACCTGTCGCTTGAAAATTAGAATCCGCCTGCAGGTTACAATGGAGGTTTGGACAGATCAGCCAGGACTTCAGGCAGAGTGGGAGTCAAACTCACAGTGCCTGTGCCATTCTGTGCCATTCTGTGCCTGGCAGGTGTTCACTGGATCAAACGTCGGAAGCACAGGTGGGGATCCATCAATATCCATCACATGGATCACATGGTCCGACTCAGTCGATGTCATAACATGTCATAACTCATAACTTTTTCCAGGTCCTGGCACGTGGTGGCATGGCAAGGGCTGCGAATGGAAGCAGTTTGGGGCCATTTGCTTGGAACCACAGCTGTGGCCAGATGGAGTCTGCACCTCAAAAGGATTTGCTGAGCCAAACTGGTCCAACAGACTCACGCATTTGGATATGTTTGGTCCTTTTTGGCACTGAATCACCTTATTTTTGTTGAAATTTAGGAGCCGTTCATTGATGTAGATCCATATTTACAACCTCATACAACCTCCAATTTTGGATGGCCATTCATTTTGATCCATGGACAAGCAGGGAGTAAGGATGCCACCAACATCCCTATAGCTCGCAGCCAAGGTGCATCATCCGGAGTTTCAGAGCCCTATCCTTCGACCGGGGGAGACTTACCAGCACCACTCGTGGCATCTCTTTCGAGCCCAACGCTCAGCATGAGATGCTGCAGATGTCCTGGATAGCCATCTGAAGAAACCCGCTGCTGAAAAAGGAGGGATATATTGTTTCACTGTGTATATATATATATATATATGTATATAATACAATTCACAAGCATATGATACCATATGGTCCAATTCACAACCGTATGCATAAAATGAATTAGGATCTGATGGTCAAGCGTAAGGACATTGTAATAACAATGATGCTGGCTGTTGCTTGAGATTTCACAAAGTGGCTCATTACACAAAACAAAACGCCTCGCCTGATGCAAGGTGGAAGACTGAACGAATGTTGATTTTGACAGCTAGGGTTGTCTGTGTACAGGGAGATTTGGCGCCATAGTGCTCTTGTACAAAGTTCTTTGCACACTTTGGCGAAGTTGTCATCTCTTGTCGAAGTAGCGGTGCGGCCAAGCGCCACAGCTAGTGACCCTCTGAGAACATCAGATTTGGCATTTCAGCGCCATCAAAGTCGAATTGCCTCGTTTCGGAGTTCAGTGCTTGGATACAGCTGGTGCTATTTGTTTGTCGCAATTTCAGGAGGGTGGGGGCCGGTGGGGGCAGTGTATTTCTGGGCAGGCTGGCCTGTACGACGACTTTGTGATGCTCTTGGATTTCAACAGCTTGTATCCTTCGATCATTCAGGACACCGCCCATCCTCATTGAGGTGCAGTGGAGGGACCCTTCCATTGCTCCACAAGTCTTGTGATAGCGATGATGATGATTGCTAAGACGGGAATCTCAAACCCAGAAAAAAATGTCATTTTCCAGGCCTTGTCATTGCCAGGAGCACAACATTTGCTTCACCACTGTGGACCGGCCTGATGAAATTGCAGTTGCCAAGATAGAAAACGAGGCGCCGAATTCCACATGGAATATATGGAATGGAATGGAGGCCTTGAGGAGGCCTTAAGGATTGATGTTGCTCTGCTTGGTGTTTTGGCAGGGAGGATCCTCGGTTGCCTGTCGAGGCCCAGCTCCTTGCGAAGACGCATGCAGACGGGATGGCCGAAGAAGGCATTCTTCCGCAGGCTGACAATATGAAACTCAACATCTAAAGCATATTCGCCACAGCTTGGAACATGGAGCGGTGGGATTGGTTCAAAAATTATTGACAAATTGGATGGTTTAATAATGCTCAATGATATTCAAAATCTATCAAAATCTATCAAAATCTTAAAATCTCCAAATCTGTGGGTCTCTTCATCTCCCATTTTTGAGCCCCGCACTGTGCAGGTGCTGAGGCGCTTGGTGGACAGTCGACGTCAAGTGAAAGCTGCCATGAAAACTGTCAGGAACCCAGGTCGATTCTCGTGGGGTAACGTCTGGGATGTACCATCCATCGGCGCAAACGAAAGCCATACAGTGACCCCACAGATACCGAGCCCTGGAATCATGGTTAATAAGGGAAATCATCCCCAAATTGGCCTTATTCCAGGTTAGTGAAATATTATGATTTACTCAGATTTTTGGAGGAGCTGAAGGTGCCACTCAAGATGCTTACAGATGAGGGATCCGTAGGGCGATTCATGCAAACCTCGGGGCCACAGTGTTGAATCTCTACAAAGTCACGTGCTGCTAGAATTTCACTATTCAAGGTGTAGCCATGAATCAATGTGTATATATATAGGTATGTATATATATATATATATATATGTGTGTATGTATGTATGTATGTATGTATGTATGTATGTATATATATATTGGATTGCACTTGCATGGCATTTTAGTAAGAGTAGGGAGAAAGAGTCGGAGTAAGAATTCAAAGCGGTCCAACTCAGGGTTGACTTGCCCACCCTCGAGACATGGGCACAAGTTTGATACAAATCGATACAATTTGTGCGTTCGATAGATGCAGATGAAGAAACCAAGTATGGAGGTAGTATTAGTAGCTACAGTTTGTGAAAATGGCTTGGCTTGGTGGCTTAGCTTGGAGAGCAATACAGTGGAATGTAGCCAAGACGGTAGAAGAACAGTGTGTAGCTGCGGCTTGCAGTTGCATTGTGCAGTCACAGTATGCAGAAGGTAAATGAAGAGATGCGCTGTATGTGGATACAAATGAGCAGCATCAAAACCTCCACGAAGGGGGTCTGTCTTCGGGTTTATGTGGGGAACCCCCTGCGAAAACAAAACCTCCACGCGAAAGCTCCGCGAAAGGAGTGCGCCAAGGTCGAGCCGCGAAAGCAGCGGCGAAAGCGGCTAGATAGTAGAAACGGATTTACATATTCATGTGTAACATCATTGGCAGCCCACTTCCTGAAAGAGTTTGTGTAGGAGAGCATTTTGCTGCAAGGAAAAGAACCCAAAGGTTTCGCAAGTACTCGAGATCCGACAAAAGGTGGGAAGACTGCAACATGTTTCCAACATTGGAAGTCACCACAACCTTGGGTGACGATTTTGACTGTCTTGATTCCTGTGCCATTTTGTGCCATGGATCTATCTCGGTGCTTTGCAGGCTCTGAAACTGACAGCAAACTCAATGTGCGTCCCTGAGGGACAATAGGGAGACTCTTCCTGCATTCAAAGCTTGACACAACTGGCGGTGGTGTCTAAGGTATGGCTGCTTGGGCTTTCAGAACAGTCGATTCTATGCAAGCAGCCAAGTTTTGGACATTACCACATCGGAAACGGGGCTTTGAATTCCCGATTTTCCAAGGCTAAACCCTTAGCTGCGCTCATCACAGCGAAGGGTCGAGAAGCTTTGCAGTCGACCATCAACGCGCCTCGAAGTATTGGTGGATTTTCCAGCCATGTTGACCGGGGGGTAGCCTCAGTTCCACTGGATGATGATGATGTTTCCCACAGAAATTTGGGGCATACAGAATCTTTGGACAAAGCCATTTCATGTGGTTGTACTGAAATTCCACCGGGTTAGTGGTTCTCCCTGACTAGGATGGTGAGCCCCAATTGTCTCAGATTCATAAAACAAGCAGACTCGAAACACGACGTTTTCAGACTCGAAACACGACGTGCTTTGGGGTTCAAAAAAACTAAACTTCTGGAATGGAATCTAGTTTGGATCCTATCAACCATTTCAACCATTTCTGTACTTCTTTCGATCTACGCCTCAGATAGTGTGCGATTAGCTGACACTCCATGACACAGTGATAAGTCTCTCAGAGCTGTATTTTCACAAGAGCTCTTGGCCAAGCATCGCTTTTTTCCAGAATTACACAATATATGCTGTGCATCGGTATGCGGTTTCCCGCTGTTCCTGACCTTGAGTACACAACGCAGTAGCTGGGTCTTCCATTTCTGGGTAAGATATTCCTAGGGACAGTCATGTTTTTTGATTTTCCTTCTTTGTTCCCAACTTCCACCTCGCACTCGATAAGCTGGTTCTGTCACCAAAGGTTGTGAACCAAGAGCTGGCGCTTGATGTGGCCTGAACCTTTGCATTCATGTTCTGTTCTGCGTCCCAGCAAAGGTTGAGTCGGCTGTAAGGTTTATGGTGACACCGATTCTGTTTTCGTGAACACGAAGACGGCGAATTTCCAGCAGGCGACCAGCGGCCTTGTCTCTGTGATGAGATTCTTCAACTCTTCCTTTCAACGGCAGGCGATGCAGATCGGAGAACAAATCAAGCGATCTGTGAACAAGAGGCACGATGGAGCACGGAGCACTGTGCAAAGCAGAGACGGGATCTTGGTGTCTTCGTCCAGGTACAAGAGACTCGAAATTGAGATTGACGGAGTCTTTGCAGGAATCTCAAAAGTTGGAGAGAAAGTGAGAGAGACAGGTACAAATAGAATTCAAATATTCAAATAGTTTTTGCAAAATAGATACTATGTGGATCTATATGGTTCCATTTTTGCACAGCAAGGTGCGTTTGATGCTGCTGAAGAAAAAGAAATATGCGGCGATGAAGGCAATCAACCCTGCAGCCTGGATGTCTTCGAAGACTCTTGCTTCGATAAGTGAAGAGTTTCTAGTGCCAAAGGAGTTTGCCGATTCAAATGCTGCAGGTGGTCGATTGGCAGAAGCAAACCTTTGAAACAGAATTCAAAGGCAGTGCCGGAGTGCCGTACATCAGAACATCGGTGCACAGCCGGACACACTCCGATCACACGATCTGATGCCAGGCTTGGACATCGTCCGACGTGATTGGTGTGGACTGGCGAAAGAAATGGGCGAGGCTGGCAGTGGCAGATGTCTTTCTGGTTCATCACAAGTTTGTGACCCCAAATCATCCGAAATGAAGTACTGTAATGGAGCGACCCATTGACCCATGGTCTTGGATGTTTGGTGTGCCCAAATTTGAAGAATCCCGGTTTTTGTTTGTCACGCGGATGTGGAGAGATTCTACTTTTTGGAGTGGCCAGACTTGGTTCAGAGTTACAACTTGGAGAGGCGATCTTGATGCAAATCTTGGATATGAAGTCGAATCAGGAGGAGTTTGCAGCTCAGGAAATATCCATGGAAATATCATGGAAATATCATGGAAATATCATGGAAATATCATGGAAATATCATGGAAATATCATGTTATATTCCTATAGTTTTCATGATTTTTCATGCAAGGCAGGATGAAAAAATGTCCTAAAGTTGGATCAAATCGATAGCAAGGTCCCTTGAGTGGGTACATCAATTTCTGTTGGACAAGTGCAAGGAGATGGACGAGGGCAAGGCAGGCGCTGCGATTCCATTTAAGTGAAGAATTCATGGTGGAATTGTGGATGATTCATCAACATATATATATATATATATTATATATTATATATATATATTGGATGAATAATATGAATAGTAATCCGTTAGTATTCATTATCAATCATCTATTTAGTTGATGATTAACATATATTAACATCATCATGGATGATTCAGATTCAACTAAATGTTCACTAAATGACTATGAACAATTTATATGCATTATGGATTCCACCAATCAGCATAGGACTTTCACCCAGATTTCTATCGGAATTTCCTCCCTGAGGTCAATATGGAGAAGTTCGTCATTACGAAAGGTCTCACCAAAGATCCGAAGGAACTGCTCCACGCTGTTGGATTCCTCGAAGCCACTGATGAGTGTCAACCGCAGGACTATCCTGATGCGAAGAAGCAGCCACACGTCCAGGTGTCAGCGTCAGCAAAGAAAACTTCTCAAGTGCCACGGTACAGCCACTGTTTGACAAGTTGGTGATGTGATCAGGTCGCCTTGCGGCTCATCTCTAGGGGTAAGCATGTCTCGACCTGAGAGCAACGCAGCAACACATCGGCTGGCAGAGTGTTGACCGACGGCATCCATAGATGTCCTTTTCCAATTGGTTGGTTGATTAATAGAGGGGTTTGAACAACCCCCTTTAACAACAGGTAAATGATGATAGATGGTATACCAGCTCCCGGCCCCTCTATTTTTACCAAAAGGACATTATTGACGGCATCCCTGAGGTTCGTCCAGGGCAGGAGATTGGATATGTCATTTGTGCTGATGGATCCGATGGATCCAAAGATCTCCTTGCCGAGCGTGCGCGGCATCCGCATGAGTTGGAGATGGACAGAGGGCCTCAATTTTTTTTGTCTGAAAATGATGGGAAAACATGGGGGAAACATGGGGAAACTCGAAAATCCAGTGGTTTATCATCATGTTTCCTATCAGAATATACAGTATAGCCATTTTGAGGAGGTATAGCCCATTTTCAGACCCAGATATGGCTTATTTTCGAGTCCAGAATTTTGCCATAGTTCAGGACAAGAGCTTGACCATTGATATCCAATGGTACAAGAAGCAGCAGGCGCATGGAAAATCAGTTCTCTGGTGTTGCCGGGGGCTATTAACCTACTTGGATCTACTTGGTACATCCTGGTGGATCTCTCAGGGCTTATCGAAACATATCGAAACCTTGGTGCCTTGGTGGCTCTGTTCATTGGGCCATGGATCTGCTGGATATGTCATAACTGGGGCAATGGATTACCCTCTGGTAACTTAACATAGCTATTGAAAATGACCAATTTATAGTGGAAACTAGTCTTCCAACCCCTATCTGGCAGGGTTTATGTTAATTTACTGGAGGGTATTTTCCATCAAACATGGCTCGGCCAGGCTTCCCAGCGATGTTTGATGACACCATCATGGGGCCATTCTTCAGCATTCTTTGGGATGAACCATTCATATATTATACTACCATATGGGAATCTATGATCCCAATCATTTATTTGAAAGAATAAGCATTCTTTACATTGATGATAGCCATATTCATCACCATGCCAATTACAGTTTGAATAGCATGATCCACGTTTATTCACCAAGAAATGACCATGATGATCCCTTAATCGCCATGATTTTTTTTACCAAGCAGCTCCCAAAGAAACGGCAGGTGCATCCGTTGGTCACTCGTATCCTGGCTGTGGTGGAAGGCACTAGTCCTGCACGACTGGCCGAGTGCATAGGCCGAGTGGGTCCCGGGTCATGAAAAATACCTCGTTATTCCCGTCCCATAAGAGATGGGTTGGTTCATAGATGTTCATAGTTATTCCTAAACCTGATGGATTATAGCTATAAACCTGATGGATTATAGCTATAAACCTGATGGATTATAGCTATTTATTAAATTTTATTAACATGGTTTTTTCAATCTCCTAAAATCCCTGTGAAACCAGGTGGTATGACCCCCAAATAAGAACCAACAAGGATATTTTTACGGCTCAGCTTGGGGTGTGACTGACGGCGGTCCCTTCTGGTGCTTGGAGTTTGTTTCTGAGATACAAAATATCCCATGAAAAGGGCCTGACTAGCAATATGTCTTTTTAAAAGGGGAGGCTGCTCACAAATTCCTTTGCTGTAGGGGCCATAAATCTCTAGCAAGCTGGACTCCTAAGATTGAAAGGAGAGAAGGTTCTGGAAGAATTTTGGAAGAACCCTAGTAGATATCTAGTAGTAGCGGGCCGCCAAATCTGAGGTCGACTTATCTACGGCTTGATTGGAAAGTGACAATCCATGACTAAGAAATACGTATAACTCTGACCCAGGAAAACGATACTGGACTTGGCGCTACCTCGGGACCTTGAGATACGATTCGTGCCAGTTTTGACTCGATACGAGCGTCCTCTGTACACATTGCGGTAAACACCACCTGTACATACCGGTACCTGAAAGACATTTAGCCCTCGATGTTTTCGTCTTAAGTCAAAACATGAAGAAATGTTGTCATTATATGTACGCATATATATATATATAGTTGTGCTTGAACATTTACTGTAGCTATCTTTACCGTACTCTTGTGACTCTTGTAGCGAAGTGTGCAATGCAATCCATTCGAACCCCAATGCAACGGAATGTTTCTGGTCGCGTATTTGTAATCAAGCAAGGTTTGAGTCGGGCCGGCTTAGACTCTGAAAATAGACTTGGGCTGATCTACCTATGAGAAACCTGGAAGCAAACCTCGAAAAACTCCGCACTTCTCAATACACAATCTCAGAAGATTGCCACCAGACGCGTTGCTGTCATCGCAATGCTGTCATCGCCGCGATGCTGTGCAGAAGATTCGCTCAGAGCAACCATTGAAGCCTTTCTGCCCATACACAAAGTAATCAAAGTACAAGCTAGATGTTGCAATCAGACCAAGAAAGTACTCATGAGCGACGTCCTGTCACACACATGGATGGTGCAGCTCATTCAACCGCGCAACCGCTGTTTCAGGCATTGACGCTGCCAGATTTTCGCAGGTGCCTCCACTTCAACTCACTTGCTGTCCAGAACCCCAATGGTTGATCATAACTTTCCCCATTTTTCCCATGGGATTTACAGTACACGTGTGTACACACATGTCTTGTTGGGGTAATATCCCATTGACACAGCGAGAGATTTTGCGGCACAAGGCAGCCCTTGTCAGAGCAGAGGAGAATGGACACTTGGCCGAGAAGCAACTTGAAGCCTTGCTATGCGTGGACAAGGAAAGTGTCTGTGGATTCGCCTTGAGGTGAAGTGCTTGAAAGCAACATGGTGATCGGCTGAGACAGAGATGACAGCTGAACAGCCACTGAAATCACTCGGATCCCATGACGAAACTGCCACACCCTGCCACACCCTGCCACCATTTCTGCTGCAGTCTATGGTCGGTGACTTGAATGCCATTTTCGCCATTCCCCCAGCCTGTGGCTATGTTTTGCTGCCTCGAACTCTATTGCTGGATTCAACAACCACATGTGACGGCTCTCAGCTGTTTGGTTTAAAGTTTACAGCTGTCCTGCTGGTTCTTTGGATGATTGAGGACCGCAAGGTTCGCTTCAAAGACTTCCCATCCATGCTGCCAGGGTTCAAGTGCAAATGTGAGTGCCTCAAGACGCTGGTGAAGTGGCGATCGAGTTGGGTTTCTCTGAAATGGGGTACGACCAAATCCACAGCTGAATCATTATCCCTGTTAGAATGGCCATCTGAATCCATTTCAGGGGTATATTGCATTTTCAGACACACTCCTTTGCAGAGGAGTTCTCCTGTTCCGCGCTTTGAAAGGTGGTGAAGTGACAAAGTGGTCACAGTTTGGCCCTTAGCTGCTAAAGCTCGCGCTTGGGGATCACAGCTGGGGATCGGTGGCTGGCAGTGGCTGGTGGTTTCAAGTCATCCGTTTTTTGAGCCAAGGTTTTTTGTCGCTGAATCCAAGGCTGGGTGGTGAAAAGACCCATGAGTTTTTGTGTCTACAACCAATCAGTGTGACGATTGTGACGCCAAGCTTGCGCAACTATCCAGGGAATTTCATTGGATTGGTTTAAGGGGAAATCTACAGGAAACCATGGTTTTTACCATCAAATATAGGGCTTTCCTGTAAATTTTCCCATCATCCAATTCTATGAGAATTGGAAGGAAATTGCGTTTCAGTCATTCTCGATTTGGACTCCGAGGTGTCGCTTCCGCTTTGTTGTCCTAGCTGCCAAACGCCAGCCCCATTCGCAGGAATCATTAGCATCCATGCATGCGTACTGCACAGGCTTTCTTTGGTTGCCGTGCACAGGAATTCACGACAAAATCTTGAGGTCAACTTGAAGCTTATGAGAAACCTTTGGTTCATGCAGCTCAGGCCATTTGCTTGGCCATGCGAACGTGTGTCATATGTCATCATGTTTAGCAACTGTGAGGATGGTGAGGTTTTGCCTTGGATGATTTGGCACCTATTTCACTGATATCATCATGAACCATGCACTTGTGTTGGGGATGTTCAGGCGAATGGTGAAAGAGCATGGTGAAGGCTTGTGACAAGAGGGCAGAACTGCTTGGTGGTTTCAGTTCTGTTTTTTTAAATATGTTTTTATATGTTTTTATCATTGAGAATGGAATTTAACTTGACAAAGCGAGGTTTCACCACCAAGCTTGCTGGTTTTAATATATTTCAAGTGTCCAACCACCAAAATGCGATCTCAGGGCTGCTATTGGGAAGCACTGGAGAGCGCCAGAGGAATTGGCAATCGAGGGATTCAGAAACCGATCTATCGCTGCGGACTTCGTGCAGGATGGGTGCAGACAGATGAGAGCTCTGGCATTGCGCCTTGCCTTCGGATGGTGTTGATATGTGTTGATTGTGCCTTCAGATGTGGGTATGAATCAATACCTATTAATACCATTTTTGGGGGAATGAACATCCATTTACCAGCTATTTTGATGTTCACCAGGGGTACAAGGTTTTGACACACTGCCATGTCAGTGAATCTGTGGAGATTTTTCTCCATAGCTTTTCTACTCCCTTGGAGTTAAGGAAAAGACGCAGCGCACCACCAAAGGACAAAATCTGGTCAGTGAAAAGACTGCCAGCCACCCAGCGCACCTGTGGAGATCGGTGGAGAATGGGCAGAAGTTTCCGATTTGAGGTCTACAGGGAGTTGGAGTTCGCCACCCACCTCTGTGAAACGGCAAAAGAATCTGTCACGGACAAGGCCACAGACGCTGATCGTGCTTAGCATCCACAGATATTCCACGGATGCCAAAAAAAATTCTGCCAGGACCCGACAGCTCAGGAGACTGTCGAAAAGATGAACAAAGTGCAGATCTCGGGACAGAGACAGAGGCTGTGATGTTTTGAGATTTAAAGAATTTTAAGAATGTTAAGATATCTTCTAATGAACAAACATGGCAATAATATGCAATAATTTAATAAACAATTCACAAAATGTAGATGCATTTGCTGGATGTTTACATCCTTTAACGGGCATTCCCATTGCCGTCACGGGTGCGCCACCGATCTCAGGACGCGAGCCTTTGGCTTGGCTACAGCAGCCTCGGGCTCAGATCATCAAATGATTCGCAAGCCAGTTCTGCTGACCTCTTCCTGTTGGTCGAGGTTTTGTTTTCCTGAAACTCATCATGGAACAACCAACAGATAAATGATGGTAAATGATTGGTAAATGGTAAATGGTATAGGAAGCCAGCCCCGTGTTTGCGTGGAAAGCTGGCGTTCCATGCCTTGTGATATTTTGTGGTCCTGAGGCCACAATTATTTGGATGTCGGGCAGTTGTTCGGCTCTTTGGCGTGTTTCCCTCAAATGTAGTCGAGGCAGTGGTCTTGATCTTGTCATGCGACATGCTGCGACAAATGCTTCAAAGTCTTCTAGACCAGACCTTCCCAAATCCCGTTGATTTCGTTGATCATGAGTTTCCCTAATATCTTCCCCATTAAGATTGCCATTTTTTGGACACACTGCTTCTACATGGACGAGACGATCCAGTCAGGGCGTCCTGAGTGGAATGTGAAGCATTCATTTGTTATCACACAGTCAAGTGTGACAGAAATTGGCAGCTAATTCATGTTTATCTATTGATTTATTTATTTATTCATGATTTATATGAATCATATATGGCTTTTGGATTATGATGAATCAGATTAACCATGATGACCCACAACTCGAAAGGTTCTAAGTCCAGCACTTTGTTTGTGTGACACGTGACACAAACGTTACACTTGACGGGGCTGGTGGGTTGGACAGACAGGGGTGGATCTGCCACAAAGTTGGGCGCGCCGATAGCTGGGGGGAAGCTGCGGCGCGAAGCGACGTTGCCGTCGATCAAAAAGGTGGCCCCAGGGGTCAAGAGGTGTCCATCTGTTTATTGCCAACAAATATTCAATGGATTGGTTTAAGGGAAAAATTACAGGAAAACCCCATATTTAGTGGGAAAATCTGTGGTTTCCTGTAGATTTTCCCTTAAACCAATCCATTGAAATATTGTATAGGCATACGAGATGTTACAAACACCGCACATTGAAAGAATATGCACTGATACGCGCTTGCAAAGAGATACATAGACGATCATAGACGCATATCTTGTCTTTGTGTGATATGAATGTTGTCAGGCAACACATTCAGAAAAGATCAGAAAAGGATAGGATCCGACGTCATTTATCTGTGGCTCAGCGCCTTGCCACTAAATGTGTTCAGCACGAAAGGCTCAAACAGCCGGCAGTAAAATGCAGTGAGGTCCCCCTTGAACTGCAGCAGTGCAGCAGTGAGGAGCCACTGCATTGCCAAAGTGCCATGCCGGGAATGCTTTTTACACCACTTTTGTCCAGGCCGATGGAATGTATGGGAGGTTATGATGGGAATTTGAAATAGGAAGCCTTACAACCTTACAAAGCCTTAATTGGCTGGCAGGTTTGTCTGCATGTGTGCTGGCTATGGAGCACCAGCTGAAACTCCAGCAGACAAGGTGTCTACAAAGAGCAACTTGGTTTTTTGAGTCTCCGCTGAAATCATGGGGACCTCTGTCAACATCTGGGGAGATTTTGAGATGGTGCCCTTGTTTGTTTCTCTCCACAGAATTCAGATCCTGCAATATCCGTCCAAAAAAAAAGTGGAGTTGTCCAGATGTGTCTCTTTTCACGATTGTATAATTCATACACTTGCTTTGCATCAATTTGCCAGGTATATCAGATTCAAAGGCACCAACATTGCTGCAAAAGCAAAGCTGCCGCGAGGCTTGACCATTCCAAACACTCCCTCAGCGCACATGATGATCATGATGTGACCGATTCCGAGCCGCTTCATTGGTTCTGGGGTTCTGGTGGTTTCCAATAATTACTCTTGACTCTTGACATCTCTTGACATCTCTTGACATCTCTTGACATCTCTTGACATCTCTTGACATCTCTTGACATCTCTTGACATCTCTTGACATCTCTTGACATCTCTTGACATCTCTTGACATCTCTGACATCTCTTGACATTCCTGGGAGCCTGATCCTGGATGGCTGTTTAGATACGTGTCGTAGGTAACCGAAGCACCGGCCCCATGTCCATGATTCTTGCACTCTTGCAGAGGTTCATATCGACAAAACGACCACCATTCCGCTGGAGTTGTACTGGGAGCTGATCAGGGCAGGAGAACGAGCTAAAGAAAGGGGTCAGCACCAGTTGACAAAGGCGGATGGGCGTGTTTGCTCAGCTGGAAGCAACTGCAAAAAGAGAGTTGATGCGCTTCATGTGTAAGATACAATTGGATTATATGTATTGCGCCCCTGAAACGGGGAGAGAGATATGCATATTATATATATATATAATTATATATATAATACAGTTATACACCATCGGACCATCACTGGACTATGTGCAAAAAGAAACAAAAAGATATCTAGTAGCACTACGGCACAGTTTTTTTTGTTTTTTGTCAACGCAGCTGTGCGGTTCCCCGATGTGATGATTATAGGCTCAACCCCCGATCCATGGGATCGCTGACCGCAGGGCAAGCGGCATGTCGGTATGCACCTCATAATGAGCAACTGAGAGGCCACGGCGGTGACTGAAAAGGACCGAAGTAACACGTCGCGGTTACTGGCAAGTGCAGTGATTTCTGATGTTCGCAATTTAATGTCAGTTTCATGCCTTCCTTTTTGATGTTTCTATGTGTGTTCTGGTACTCAACTATTGCTAGGGCGCTACGATTTCCGTTTGAGCGAGTACGTATGTTCCGTCCAACTCTGCAAAGCAGCACAGCAGGGACACGTTTTGGGACACCTGTCAGCCAAGATGGCGAAGCTCTCGAAAGATTTGTCGAATGTTTAGAAAGTGGAGCTGTTGGATTAGGATTCAAGGAGAGCGACAGCCAGTTCCAAAGATCAGAGTGTCCAGATGGGTTGAGATGAGAGGAACACACTGAGAAAACAAAATAGGAGGTTTAAAGATGCCCCAACTTAGCCACAAGTTCTAGGCCTCTAGGCTAGGTCCATGTGGTCCATACAGCTCGACTGTATTCTCTACATCTCAGCTCATCTGAAGAGCCAGCCAGTGTTTGAAGGTTTCGTTTCGTCTCACGTTGTCAAAGCCAAGTCTCAATTGTCTCAATTCAACTTCAGCACGGCACATCGGCGCAATAAAGCCGTCGGGTTCGTTTGCGTATTGATCGTATTGCATTGCTTCTCCAGCAGGCCCCGCCTCACACTGAAAAAGTTCCAAGCAATTTGGTTGACTGGTTGACTATTTGGACTTCGAATGAAATGGGATGCCAGCCTTATTGTGGTTGTTTCGTTTGTTTTGCTTGATTGGGAAGCCACTTTGAAGTGCAGTGTGAGCGCCGCTTCGATTGCATTTCACGTCTCACCAATTCATGATTCCCCCTGCCATTTTCTGCACGCGAGTTGTAGGATCAACATGCGATGATTGAAATTGACGTAACCAGTCTTTCCATTCTTGATTCTTGACACAATTCCGCCACTGAGAATATCAGCAAGTGAAAAATGATGGATAGATTGCAGATGGCGGCAGGGAAAAGAAGTTGAGCAAGACCATCAGGTACTTCTCAAAGTCTGCATCATGTGAGCATCATGTGAGCATGAAGTTCGATGAAGCTGAGCATGCGATGCAAAAAAGCCTGCACAGCAAGATGGACAGGACCTGGAGGGAAATCAACTGGCAGCACGTGAAAAATGCGTTCGTGCTATGAACGTGTATTCCTTGGCGATTTCAGGCCCAAAGACCATCAAGTGCGGGAATGGAACTGGTCATTTGTAGATCCACTTTGAAAACAGTGACGGAAAGAAGGGAAGTTGAAGTAGCATCACCTTTTCTTTTTTTGGAACGCAAAGACGGAAATGCAAAGGAAACCTTAGTCACATGAGCCGTCATGTTTCTTGACATTTGAATCATTTGACAATGGTGTCTGGCCTGGATCCAATGACATTGCTATTGCTATGACATTTGCGTTGGGATGCCGTCCCATTTCACAGGACAGAGATGGACAGAGTAGAAAAAGCAGTGAGAGGTGTTGACTGTGTTGATATACTGAGCGCAATTTGCAACTTAGAGGTCGAAGTTGGACAAGTGGATTCAAGCACTTGCCCTTCCCATCCTCTTGCATTGCATAGCAAGTCTTCATTTTTTGATCTAGCCTAAGTCCAGTGTTCCCAAGGAGACAAACCAACCTAGAACGCCTGCACAAAGGAGTTCTATCATTGATATCAACAGTGAATTGGTTGGGAAAATCTCCGGCAGTTGCCCCGTTTTTTTGGTCGCAAAAACCCATGGTTTCCTGTAGATGTTCCCTTGAACCAACCTATTGATCTCAACCAGGGTGCGTCCTGAGGATGGCAAGCAGGGTCCTGTACCATCCAAGCCTCCCTTGTGTTGGACTGAGTTGGATGTAATACCACCCAAATGAATTTGAGAAAGTCCTGCAAGCAAGCAACAATATATATATATATATGTATACACACATATATATATATATATACATATACATATATATATACATACACATATTGTGTACCTATATAATTATATATATATATATGTATATGTGTTCCAGGCTTTCCTTGGTCCAATGGAACCGTTGGCTTAAGGCCCAGCCTGGTGCGGGCTGCAAGACAGGGCTGGGTTCCAAGCTCTTTCCTCATCGTGCGAATTCTGGACAACAGTAAGTTTTCAGTGCACAGGTCTAGATGTCCAATCATTTGCTTGACGGAACCGGTGTGTTCTTGAACCCTGGGATACCGTAGCCTGGTGCTGGGTCTCATTCCGGTGTTCCGGGATTGGAAAGGCCCGGAATGCCTGGTTCCTTTGTCCTTGGCCGAGCAGAATGACTGCAATGCTACGCTGGACAGCTCCAGTCTTCTTCAAGATGTGTTGTGTGCGCTTTGCTCAGCTCTTACAGAATATTATATTCTATGTACATACATATACATATACATATACATATACATATATATATACATACATGCATATTATTTATATATATATACACATAATAATAATAATAATAACCACATGATAATAATAACAATAATAATAATAAGTATTGTTATGTATTATTTATTTATTTCTTATTATTATTTAATTTATTTGAATTATTTATTATGTATTGTTATTATGTTTTAATTCGTACTGTTCGTATTACTATTATTGTTTTTATTTATTATGACATGATTTTTGCAGACACTTGCTGTTACCTTCCTCCTCTGTGCAGGACATAGCTTTTAGTTGGGAGCAGCCTGTGGATCCAGCCAAGCTCACCGAGTCACTTGCGAAGGCCGGACATCCAACCACTGAACATGTTCCTCTTAGAAACAAAAGAACTGTCCGGTTTCCATATTTATAAATATTATATATATGGTATATCTTTAGTATGGTATATATTGCATCATACTGCATCATACTGCATCGTACTGCATCATACTGCATCATCATTTCTGGAGGCAGAGTATGGACAAAGTCCTTGCTCAACATGGCAGGCCTTGAGCCTTTTTCCTTGCTGTGCTGGCCGCTTTGTCACTCGAGACGTAGTCCTCTCCTCGGTAGATGCGCGACAGATACAAGATGACAGCTGTGGTACTTACCAGTGGTTAGTGACCGTTAGTAATTGAGAAGAGTGTCTCGTTGTCTTGACATGTCTTGACAAGACCTGCATTGAACCAAGTTGGTGGAACCTGCTGCGGGGGCAGTACCCTTAGATGTTCAGCATGTCATCAATTCATCATGTGCGAGATGCTAGAGACAAGACAGCAGAAAAACGGACAACTCCATGCAGCTCCTGTTTCCCAAATAGTCGCCGGAGATTTTGTGCCTGCGCTTCCTAGCGTCCTACCTCTGGAGCTGGGAATCTTTGCATGGCAGCAATTTGTTTTTGTTGGGGTGTTATTGTTAATTTGTCCTTTGTGTTTACCAGTGTTTAGATCAGCTGATCATGGCTGATTTGTTTCTCTCCTTACCCTCTGGTAAACTAACATAGCAATGGAAAATCACTATTTTTAATGGGAAAATCCACTATAAATGGCCATTTTCAATAGCAAACTGTTAGTTCACCAGAGGGTAGTCTGAATTGCTCCAGGTGACTCTGAAGCAACGGAGAATGTGCATTCTCTGCAACAATGCCCGGGATGCCCAGGGATGCCCAATTTTGTGCCTTCCTGTCTGGTGGTTTTGAAGATTTCTGAAGTGGATTTCCCAGGGGAACATCATCCCGATGTTACCCGGCCTGGTAAACTAACAGTTTGCTATTGAAAATGGCTATTTATAGTGAGTTTTCCCATTAAGAATGGTGATTTTCCATAGTTATGTTAGTTTACCAGAGGGTAATCCCATTGATTGTTTCAAATATGATATTGAATATCCTGATTGTTTCATATTGATCTTAAAATCTCACCAGATGTGGCTTCACATGTTCGACAACAGCCTTCAAAGGCCTGCCTTTGATGAGGCTGGGATCAGTTTCTCCAACAGCCACTACAATGGCAAGCGGCCGTCTGTTGGAGACCTATGGGTATGTAGCAGAACTTCGGGGATCATGGGCATCGCAGATTTTGGTACATGCATTATCATGTCTCATTATTTACATGCATTATCATTATCATGTAGTATTATTTAAATGCATTATCATGTAGTATTATTTACATGCATTATCATGTAGTATTACTTACATGCATTATCATGTAGTATTACTTACATGCATTATCATGTAGTATTATTCTACATGGATTCTCATGTAGTATTATTTTACATGTATTACTGTATCATGTAGTATTATTTACATGCATTATCATGTCTCTCTATTTACATGCATTATCATGTAGTATTATTTTACATGTATTATCATGTAGTATTATTTACATGCATTATCATGTAGTATTATTTACATGCAGTATCATTACCATTCATTGTTGGGTGGAAAGTTGCCCCATAGCCACATGGCACAAGTTCCAAAAGTGTCGGATTGCGTTGCGTTCTGAGGTGATTGGCCCTATGACGGGTCTGTTTGACCGCGCGGTTGGCACCACCGCGAAAGTGCATGCCTGAAACTAATATGGAGACATTGTAGACACTGGACCTGGGTGGTTCTTGTAGTCCTGATAATATATGATAATATATGATAGTATTTGAAAAATATTCGATATATGATCATATATGATAATATGTTTTTACATATATATATATATATAGATAGATAGATAGATAGATATAGATAGTTGCCTGAAAATGAACGATCCAATGCAATCCTCAACCCAAGGTTTTGGGGTAGAGGGAAGGGCTTACATCTTAACAGTCACTTGCTTTGCCTACCCCTCAGGTGGATGGATGCGGGGGACCACTCTTGAGAGCCTGCTTCCCTGTGATTCTCGATGTCAGGGTCGGGACAGCCCAACAGCCAAAACGATGATGCTTTTGAAGCCGAGGTGAAGCTGTTGAACTGCCAGGACTCAAAAGGGCGGGACTGCAGAGCAGGTCATGCCCAATGCCACGTGACTGCCGGCGCTGCCGGATGGGTTCAGGATGGCCAGATACTGGCACTGAGCTTCTCCCAGGGTCTTGCAGATGTCAAAGCCATCGGTCGTCTCGGCGAGATTTGCAGATTGGGACGGATTGGGACGGATTGGAATGTCACGGGATGCCACGTAAATCATGACGTTTGGTCCTCGTGGCAGTTGCAATCGCCAGGTCTTTTTTTGGAAGCTTGGGGCAAGTATCACTGTGGAGAGGACAGCAAAGTCGTCGAACAGAATGGATGTAGTGACTCTAGTGCCATCTAATGCCATTTCCAGTGGAGCCATAGCCATAGCTGAAGGAACCTTCCCACAGTTCCGACAACTCGCGCACAATTCTGGAAGGTGCTGTCAACAATGCCAGAGCCTTGGGGCCTTGGGGTGCTCTTTCGGTTTGAGAAAGTTTCCAGAAAAAATCAGCGACCGCAAGAAACTCCAAGTATTAAGCAGGTTGCTTATGGTTGCTTGGTTTTTTTGGCCTTCATTCACTTTCAGTTCCAAGATCAGTTCGAGCAGAAGTGAGGGTGTTAAAATAGTTCACTCCAGTTGGCAACGCAAATTCCAGTTGGTAGTGTTTTGGTTGATATTGAACGGGCATGGCTAAGCTTTTGCCGGCAATTCAAGGGCCTTAGTGTAGTAATTTTCCTTGGATCAGCGCCTAGGGATTCCCAAAGCTGGATCCTTGCTTCACCTACCTTCACAGACGAGAGCCTTCCAGCAGTGTCAGAAGCTCAGTACAGAAAGCGCTGTCGTCCCTGGGATGATCAATCCACTTCTCTATAGTAACTATAGTATCCTTGAGAGGTTGATTCAACGACCAATCAGAAAATTATAGAAAACCGCAGAAGCATCCTGAGAATTTTACGAGTGAATCGACTTATTTTCTTTCACAGTTGCTTTGCACGTGTAGTTCCACTCGTTCTTCAAGTCCCAGATCCTTGTGTCTAACCTGACAGATCAAAGCAGTTTCAGTGGGTTTAGATACAGAATATGCAGGAATTGTCACCATGATCACTATGATCAAAATGCAACATGTAGAGACGGTACTATTGAAAACTGGGTACCCCGTGCCATGTCAGCTTGAAACCAGGAAGCCACCGCATGCTGAACCGTATTTAAATGTGCTACAAAAACGCTTTAGCAATTTTAGCAAGAATTGTTTCCAATGAACATGAAACCAGTACAAACAGAAGCCTAGCGCAATCCACATATATCCACATCATGTTGTTAATCATCGAGTATCAATTTTTCCCCATCATTTTTTGTTGTTAGTATTTTTTGGTATTTTTTCCAGCAAAATCTGTCGCGGTCCAGACCATGAGTGCAGCCAAAGCTGCCGCAGCAGCTGCTGAAAGGCTGGGTGCCAGCAGCTCAGTGGTGAAGAGACTTGGGCAGTCAAAAACCCACAGCAGTTGGTTAGTTTTTATATGTTTTTATAGGGATTCACATTATGTAAGGTTTTTTGCAGTTTGTATAGGTTTATGGGGATTAGCAGGATTTATAAGGATTTCACAAGGATTTATGTTTTATCAGGGTTTATACTGACTTTATCAGGATTCACAAGGAATTCTGAGGGTGTTCTAAGGATTTATTGGGATTCTATGAGGATTCATAAGGCTGATTTATAACGAGTTTATACGTTTTATGCGAATGTTACAAGGATTTGAAAGGATGTTTTGAAAAAATATAAGGATTTATAAAGAGTTATCACGATTTGAGGTGTACAAGGATTTTGTCAGGATTTACAGTGATGTTATAAGGATTTATAAGGATCTTAAAAGGATTTATTTTTAGGGAATTACACGGTGTTATACTACCTGGTTTAAGGGGATTCTCATAACCTATCAATGTGAAGCCCAATCAAACAATTCGTAGAAAAGCATTACAGAAGGTTTTGAACATGTCTTGAACAGTGCTCAAATGGATGGCGGGGGCCACTCGCACTTTTGAGGTCACGACCTTCTTGCTCAAATGGGAAGAGTGAAAATCTTGGAGACCCAGAATGATGGTGAAACTTTCAAGTGTCAAGTGAGTTGTAGTTACGCTTTGGCATGACCAAAAGTGCACGATGTTGTGCGCAAATAAGGCTCAATCGCTTGGGGGAGACCTTCTCGCGAAAGCTAAGAGGTTGGTTTTTTCGCGACCGCCAACTCTGTCTAGCCATAAACCACTGCACCACTGCAGGCAGGCGATTGATATTCGATTCCGAAAGCCTGTCGCATGACGAGGCGGAGATGGACTTCACTCCAATCTGAAAGTGTTTTTTGCAAGTTTACAAAATGCAATACAGTATATAGTATATACATATATATAGATATAGATATGCGTGTAATCAAATCATATATATATGCATTGTATGTAATGTAATGTAATGTAATGTTATGTAATGTTATGTTATGTTATGTAATGTAATGTTATGTTATGTAATGTTATGTTATGTAATGTATGTATGTAATGTATGGTATGTATGTAATGTATGGTATGTATGTAATGTATGGTATGTATGTAATGTATGGTATGTATGTAATGTATGGTATGTATGTAATGTATGGTATGTA
>Ga0126342_10004877_pt1 | contig 23149 bp, 16 predicted proteins | sample Cyp1metagenome_FD_92528 | JGI IMG/M metagenome (GOLD analysis project Ga0126342, IMG submission 92528) | Coral microbial communities from Lord Howe Island, Old Settlement Bay, Australia - Cyphastrea 1 metagenome | ecosystem: Host-associated > Invertebrates > Cnidaria > Coral ...
GATTTATATGGACGTGGCAAGGGGATAAGCCAAGAACCCCAATAAACAAACAATCTAATAAATTTGTTTCCTGTCTTTTTGCATGTTTCAGGATTCAGTTCCTGCCGGATCATATAATGATCCATTCTTGTCTAGTGTGTGTGTGTGTAAACCGTTTGTGTAGGTGTAAAGCTTCTTTTCACTGGGTGCCACTGGAGTCCCAGGGGGTCGATGGCCAACGAAGATGCCCCCTGGGTACCTGTGAAAACGTACCTGCTTGTATATGTATATATATATGTATGTATGTATGTATGTATATATAGTCCCGCCCCTGGCCGCATTTTAAGTCGCAGCTGGTGGGACATATATTTTATCGCTGTTGCTTTATATTGTCATTGTCTCCTGCGACTATATACACACACATATATATATACATGTAGGTTCATCTCATCGTGTTAATTTGGTTTGTCGGTGTTTTTGCACGACCGTTGCATTCCACATCACAATTCGATAAGACAAGTCTGAGCAAGTGTGTGTGCGTGTGTGTTTTTCAAGGGTAATGCGGAAAATGCTGTGAATACTGTTGTTTTTGAAAGCACGTCCAAAAACGTCGCAAATACCGTGGTTTCTGGGACAATACAAGTTTTTTGGCGTCTGGAGCACCAAAAACATAAGTATTTGCGATGTTGTTTGTTCTCATGGTGTTAAAAGCAATGAACATGCAGCCTATATGACGTTTTTTTGTGTACACGAAAAGATGCTTTTAGATAAGGATTATGCCGGTAAAACGCCGCGGCATTTTCAGGTCAATTTGACATCGCACGATCACCATCAACAAGAAAAACAAGAACGGCAACAGCAACAACCAGTGAGGAAAAAAGCCCGGATGGCATCCCCGGTGTGCGAAGCTCTACAATATCCTATTAAAAGTGCATGTCAACCACACAGGTTTGAAGCACATGTTGCCCAACTGGCCCTGCCTCCATCGACATGCAAAGGCTGCAGCCCCTGAAAGGATGCCCAAAACACAGAGAAGTAGAGTCAAAGACCAGGTGAGCTGGCTCATGATTGCCACGGTTGCAGCCAAGGACAACAAACACCAACAAATGGTAGGGCAATGCAAGAATCCAGTAGCTAGAAATCCACGGGGAAACTTCAGGCGTAAAGTTCCCATGGAAGTGTCCAAGGGATTCTCCATCTGGTCCACATCCACATGCAGTATCAGCTGGAAAGAACTTGAGGCGCTCACTTTCCAGGGCCCCTTTTCTAAATCCGGCACCCTGGTGTTGTGAAAGGTGACTTCTCTGCCTTTCCTGGATTTGACAAACTGGTGAGCAATTGTTGTGGTCACCACAACCTTTCGTCCCTGCTCGCTAATGTCTGCAATGGGAACCTCGCCACAAAAGCCAATGAAAAACAAAAAGCAGCAACCAGCCGAGGTCATCCAACAGATTCCGGCAAGAACCACGTCCAGTCCAGAAATATGACACGTTTGTTTTGCAGGGTCAGGAGTACTTCGGATCAGAAAACTATCGCAGCTCGAGCAAATTGCGCTTGCAGGGCCCGAGACATGGCCTGGAGGACAGTTGCGACAGCTTCCTCCCAGGGAGAAAGTTCCACCTCGACAGGCTTCACACGCCATTGAGTCTTTGGCAAAATAGCCGGCAGCGCAGTGGCTACAGTTCCCACTCCCGCCGCCTGAAATTGTGCCTGCAGGACACACAACGCACTTGGAACTGCCTTCTTCGGCATATGTTCCACTCGGGCATGAGTCGCACATGCTGCTGCCTTGCACAGCAGCAAAGAAACCTCCCGGGCATTTGGTGCAAGCGTTACTTCCAGAAGATGAAAGAGAACCAGGGGGACAATCATTGCACCACTGGCGGCTGATTTCGTATTTTCCAGCCGGACATTCTTCACAAACCGTATTGCCAGAGCCCTGAGAAATTCCTCCTGGAGAGCATTTCAAACAGCTGCTGCTTGATTCTGAAGACTTTGTGCCAGGGCCACATTTCTTGCAAATACCTCCAGCAAGAGAGTAAGTGCCTGCTGGGCAAGACCTACAGATTCCATCCTTCTCTTCTGTACCAGCCGGACAAGTACCTTCCGCACAAGTGCTTCGGCCTTGCTCATCCATCCCGTAGAAACTGACTTCAGAACAAAGGCATGAACCGCTGCCCCTTGCCATCTGTGCAGCAGTCGCCATCTGGGAAACATTCCTGGCGGCTAAGTCATCAAAACACCGACCTCGATCATGGCACACCTTACCACCTTCACCCGGGCATGCCCGGCACCCATGAGGGTTGCCCCATGACATGTCTACTGAATAGAAATACTGTTGACAGCCAGAACAATCGGCAAGTTCAAAGCCAGCAGTACAACTGCATCTGGCCTTCCCACGCATGCAAATGCCTTTCTCATGGCATGGATCGCTTGGTGAACAAGCCCCAGCTCTCCAATGCACGATCTTATCTTCATGGACTGTAAGTATTTCCAGCTGCCCGTTTTTGGTGACAAAATCCCAGCCAGACACAGGACCATGTTTGGCCAATTGTCCACCTTCCGGATGAAAATTGCTCATGTTAGTTCCCAGGCACAAAAGATTGTTGTCACATCGCAAGGTATGATCTTCTGTATGCTCACAGATACGAAAAGACATGGGGCCTCGGGAATAAGTTCGAACAAGTTGGACCAAGTCCAAATCACCATCAAGATCACAATCGATGAGTCGCCAAGCACCTTGCTTCTTTTGAAAGAAATCTTCAAAACCAACGCTCAGAGAGAGAAAGGGGCTATCTTCCCGGGGCCACTCTGACAGGCTGCCATTGTCCAGCCGTTCAAAATAACGATAGTCCGGAGCGCCCAGAATCAAATCAAGATCTCCGTCGTTGTCCCAGTCTACTGCAAGGGGCTGGGGAGCTTGTTCCTGATTTTTTGTTGTCTCCAGGATCAATTGTATGTTCGAGAATGAATGTTGCGATGATTTCTCGTGGAATAATCCATCCATCATCTCATGATAGTACACACGTCCATCGGAGTCTGAAGCGACAATCACATCAAGGTCACCATCACCGTCCCAATCAGAGATTGCTATACCGCAAGATTGGTGAAAGAATCTGTAGTTGTGGACAGATGTGATATTGTCAAAAAACCCAAAAACTTCCAAGAAATTCTGGCCGTCGAACTGGTACAATTGAAATTGACCTCTGCAGTATGTCAATACATCTAAGAAGCCATCGCCATTCCAATCGAAAAGATGTATTTCCTTGCAACTCTTATCAACATTGATGTCGTCGTACAGAGCGGTGTGGTCCTCAGCCATTTGGGTATTGTCTTGAGCACGTTCATACCATGTGACCAATCCTTCCTTCTGTTGACCACCCCAAGCCAACAGGTCAGGCAGCCCATCTGAGTTCCAGTCAGCTATAAAAAGTATTTTCTCGTTACCGAAGGTTAAGAAAGCAATATCATGCTCGACCCAAAGGTTTTGGAACGGGTGTTCGATTTGCTCAACGAAGGTTCCATCCATTGTACGTCGGAAGTACCGCAAGGAAGATCGATATTTAAATGCGACGCTGGTTAAGAGTACTGATCCACCTTCCGACTGGCTCTCTGGTTCCGCTTGCTGTTTCAAGCCTGGCGTCACCATTTCCAAGTATCCATCGCCATCCTCATCAGCAATGTGCAAAAATTTGCAGTCCAAATCCTTGATGGCCACGTTGCTTAAAGGGTTTTGATCTCCAACACGCTCAACGACGGTATCTGGATCAACTCGCTCGAAATATCTTGCTTGAAAAAACAAGTCAGTGTCCCTGTCGAGGTCCCAATCTACAGCTCTCATGCACCACGGAGTTGCGATGATAACGCCTGGAGGTTCCGGCCATAGATGCATGTCCTCAACCATAAGCAACATGTGAAAATCTACAGGTTTTTTGAGTATCATTGTGATTGGTCTGACTTCGCCATTGCCCATTGCCGTTGTTCGATTGGCCCAGCTCAGAAAAAGGTCTGCGTTCAGGTGGGTTGTTTTCACATATTTGGCCAATACCAGATCCTCTTCGCCATCGCCGTCCCAATCAGTTACCTCAAATTCTAGCGCATCTTCACCATTGTCAGCAGTATCCATGGCCTCCATGTACTCCTCCACCAAGTTGTGCATTTTGAAAGCGTCATTCTGTCGCTCAAAGAATCCGAGGCGCAACCGCCTCTTTTTGTAATCCTTGTCGTCCCAATACGTTGCCACAAAGTCCAGATCGCCATCTCCATCCCAATCCAAAAATTTGACGATGTGACGAATCCTAGGAACTTCATGAACCAGCTGAATTTCGATGGGTTCCTTGTAACTTTGCTGACTTCCCAAACAACTACCAGGCTCTGCCTGGCACCATGAAGTCTGCCCTTCACACAAGGAAACCAACCAGGCAAACTTCAGCAGCTTTGGAAGAAACCAAAGGATGGCATGGCTCAACATTGCAAATTAATTACCACTAGACAAAGATACATGAATGCATGAAGCTTTGCATACTGGATGGCTTCTAGGATGGCTCCTACTTCGCTACTTCATGATGGATCGGTTTGAAGAGCAACTGTGCTGTCAAAGCCACCAAGCCATGGAATGCCATGGAATGCTGTGGATCTCCTGTTTTACTGTCATTGTACCCTCTGGTAAACTAACATAACTATAGAAAAACACCATTTTTAATGGGAAAATTCACTATAACTGGGGTATTTTCAATAGCTATGTTAAATTACCAGAGGGACATGTTGTTTTTTGTGTGTTTTACGATATCATCATTGCACATGGGCAGCTGGAGCCCCGCTTTCAGGATGAGCCAGTCACTTCGGTTTGCCACGTCGGGCCAACCATGGCGCCAGCTTTTTACATGGATCAAAGGCCTATAAAAAGAGCGTCTTGACACACACGCTGAATCGTTCACCAAAGTGCTGCCAAGATGCCCAGTTTTTCTGGCCGCAAGTGATGACTTGTGATGTGCCAACTTCTCCCCTTGCGTGTCCTGGATCCAAAATGCCACGTTAACACCTTCCAATGCAGCTGCTCTACGCTCCTTGCGGCAATACCTGAGCCGCTTAGCCGCTTCCATGCCAGACATCCAAACAGGTTTGGACAGTTTGGACAAGGAGTGCCCAAGTTGTTTGACTTTGCGCAGTTAAGCTACTTGTCGGCAACTCAGCTGGTAGTAGCGATCATCTTTCTTTCCTCTGCCAATCAGATCTGCAGACTTTTGGCGAAGTTGAGAGAGAGCTTTGACAAGACACACGAACAAAAGAGCCACCACTGCCATAGCTTGCACACCATGGCAAAGAAGGAACATGAACAAAAACATGTCATTTTGCAAGGATGTCATTTTGCAAAAAACACGAGCTGGAAGCCAATCAACCTCACTGAGGGCATGCGCCGCTACAGGTATTCCCAGAAGATATCTTGGGATATTCCAGCAAATCGCTTTGAAACCGTGCTCATCATTGCAATGATTCTGCCTGATGCTCATTAAATTACACCACCGTAGACCCCAAACAGTTGGGAGACATGATGGGAGACAAATGAAGGGAATTATTAAATGATCCGGACACCACCAGTAACACAAGGGCGGCCACCTCCTAAGAAGAATTGAGAACCCCTCTAACAGTAAACTGTTGGGGGAATTACTCAGGGCAGAGCCCATCTTTACAGTCTTTAGTGGGGAGAGCCTTGCTTTGTACTACACTTTAAATCAGCTACTAAAATACCCTCATAACCCTGTGGGGAGAGCCTTCCTCCTTGGCTTTACACTAGCCTGCGTCCCTTGGGGGAGAGCATGGCTTTAATATTAGCTGTGTTTAGTTTTTCGGTTGCCTTCAATATGAACTTGCTGTAATCCATAATCTATATAACCTATGTAAACTTGTCTGAAGTATTAGCACTCTAAACATGTCGCGCATGTCGCAGCCCGCTCCACGTCCACACTGAGTTGGCAAGGTGCGTAGATACCATACTCCTTCAAGCGTGGAATGAAGCTGTCTATCTGAAAGGCACGTGGACAAATCACCAAGCCTTATAGCGTGGCAAATTCCAGTCCTTGTCTTCAGCCATCAGCAGCGACATCTCATCACATCTGGCCTAGTATGTACTAGTGCCTTAATCATATTAACTTTAACTATACCTGTCGAATCCTACATCTTTCTAGACATGTTTCATATTTTCCTTGTATCATACATTCATTGACATCCCCGGTCTGAACTAACAATGCTGCATTTTCTCGACTTACTCCTCTAAAACGTCTTCAACCGGGGACGCAACCACTGGAGGACGAGGACCACTCCTAGGAACAAGAGACAAGTTCTCATTGTGACATGTATGCACTCCGAAATCTACTGACCTTGTGTGACTTGCAGAAACAACACAGGATAAAATGCAACTGCAGGTTGGCCTAAGCTTTTCAAATAGTCTTCGAGAAATCTAACACTGTATTACGGGTGATACAAAGTGGGCAGTCCTGATAATACCAAATGTGGTAGGTCGCAAACTCTGTCTGAAACCTAGACAGTGCTTTGAGACTGACATCCTAAAAACGTTCTGGTCGTTCTGACCACATGCACAGCATGCTGGCTGCAGCTTGCTACAAGATTGCACCTTTCAGAGTTTGACGGCGGAAGCACTTCCCTTCTGCCTAGTTGTCTTGTTGGCACTTTCCAGCCAAGCGTGACCACCAACCTACTGCATTCTCGGTAGAAGCTAGAAATGCAGTGTGACCCCAATGACATGTGAGAAGAAAGATGTCTAGGATGTTCCCATCCCTATGTAAGGCACCTATCACACATTCGCATTCGCATTCCGGGAGAAAACCAACTGCTGTGCGCAATTGCACAAAGAGAGCAATTCCAATATGTTTCCAAGGTTTCCGCTATTGATGACATGTTGGAGATAACACATCAGAATTCTGGGTTTCTGGTGTTCTCGCCGAACAATGCAGAAACAGTCTTCATATCATATCTTTAAAAATTTTAAACCTTGAATGGTACTGTACAAGATCCAAACCCGAAACTGTTTCATTACTTTATGGGAAACAAGCAAAGAAAGGACCCAAGCAGCTCCCCACAACCCCCTGGGCTTCAACCCTCCAAAGGGGACTACTGCAGTTTTGCCATCCTCCAATTTCAGGAATTTCTGACGAACAGCCTAATGAATATGGAGTTGTAAGTGTGCGCATCATGTTTGCACCGGAAAGAAAATAACATCTCGTCTGAAAACAAAAAATTGAAGAGCATCACAAATCATGGTCTCTGGATTCTCCTCTGTGGAAACACGCCCGATCTCCTCTGTCATGTGTCTCAAATGTATGCGTCTACGCATAGAGACAAACGAACACTTGGAGACTTTGAGAACAAACCGTCAATCAGCCTTCAAGAAGTCTTTGGTAGATGTCAAAAAAAAACAATTTGTTGCCTCATTTTCTGCCGGATGTGCAACTACATTTTGCGTTCCTACAGTTTAGGATGGTTTATATCACCCACTGCTGGTACAAATGGTTCTGGCACTGGTTAATTATTTGTTTAAGAACCGCATGACCAAACTTCTAGAAACCCACCATATGATGGTGACACTGTTGTCTAGCTTTTAAGGAGCTGGAGAACCGCTTGACAATCATTCACATTTCTTTTCGCTGGCACATCCCCTGACATGTGCAACAGATTACAAAATAATGTTTGATATGTTTGTTGGTTGATTCACAGTTTATTGGCGCTCAGCACATATGGGTCAAAACACCAAGTTGCCGGCTTTCCTTAAAATCCGGGTGTTGATTCATGTCCAACGCTGCTAGCCTACCCTGCCCACATGTTCTAAGGTAACAGTTTCGTATCTGTTGGTGCCATTGTTTTGTTGTTTGCATACCATTTTTGTCCTTGATTTCCACACTTTGTTGGGTTACTTCCACAATATATATATATATATATATTATATATATATAGCGCAAACAAATACATCTCACATCAAGAAATATCCTCATATATATATATATATATATCATATATCTTTAAAACATGTGATTTTCCCATGTATATACTTATACTAGTTGCTGATATGGAACTTTGCGTGTTTTGCCAGGTGACGCTGCCGGACCTCCATGTCCCACAACGGTTTCCCGGTTTCCCTTCTGAAAACCTGGAAAGGGCAGGGACACACCATTAAAACATGTTAGAACACACCAAAGTTGTAGCTTCGCTGAGAGTTGCACAGGACCAAAGGCCCTGGAGACATTCTATGGCTTTGTAGCTGAGTCAGGGCTAGAAATTAGGAATTGATGCCTGCAAACGATCTTAATACGCTATCCAGACCATCTTCCAAAGATTGAAGCATCTCACCATATACGTGTACACCGGAATTGACTTTGGAGACTTGCCGCGCTATGAAAGCGCCAACTTGAACCGAAGGAAGGGGAGGGAAAGCTGAGTCGTAGGGTAAAACCTAGCTGTGTAAAAGTCAAGTGCCGTAAAACCCGGCTTTTGTGAATTTGTGAACATTCCGCGGAAAAAAACATGTTGGTTTTGAAGAAACCAGATTGCGTGATTGCTGGAGAAATTGGTCATGCTGATCCTTTTGTGATTTTGTTGGTGCTCTGATCCAGACACATGTTAAGACCCTGCTGTATTGGGAGCCCTGAAAGCAGCATGGCCAAATGACCAACATATATTGGGAGATTCAGACATGTTTGCAATGGCAATTCTTTTCTTTTCAAGTCTGCTTTCAAAGCAAACCAGGCAACCTAGCAGACCTAGCACAACAGGCGCAGCTGTTTATCTGCACTCGCAATCTCCAGGCATCAGGTCTTTTCCGACTCTCTTCCTTCCAGCCATCAAAAATGTAGGGCAACACTTGGATTAAACAGCAAGGATACAGAACACAGGTTCACGTCATCTACGATTTGAACTCTTGCCTTGTCAAACATTCCTTGTCATGAACTCTTCCAAGGGTTGACATCAGTGACAAAACCGCAAGAACACCTGCCAACTCCGGCGCCAGGGTCCTTTCAAGCAAGCTCGGTGTCCTGGCTCCACGCAAAACAGATGTCTTGTGCATATGTCCTGTCAATGCTAGACAACGTGAACGCAAAGGGTTTGCCTAAAGTCCCACATAATCCCCCGAAGGCATCTTTTAAGAACGTCTCACACGCAAACCCTTTAAGATCGCCTCCCCGAAGTGTCTTGCAAAAGTCTTTCCCACAAGAGCGTTTCAGAAACAATGCGCGGAAATTAAAAACATAGCGGTATCCTTCAATCCAGTATGCCATGTCTTCACGACTTTCCATTGGCATAATTTTTGACAGCATAAACTCCTGGTGATCATGGTCTCAATCTCAGCATTCGGCATGCAGATCGAAGCGCCCGGGAGAATCCGAACATATTCCTGCCTTGGTGTATTTACCTCAAGATGACAAAGACACCAACTTGGTTTCAGTGTTCTGCTTGGCCCAGGCTTTGCTTCATTGATATTTCCATAATCTGAAATTTTACAGCCTACCGCAGTCTACACACAGGATCAAAAGGGGAGAAGTCGGGCTCTTCAAGCCCTTTTCTTGACACTATCAATTTCATTGTGACCCTTTCAAGTTGTAGCGATTTTAGCCGAGCACATTTTCCTCATGAAATCAAATTCAGTTAGGGCGACAGCTGACCATACCTGTGCTGGTCAATGCTCCTTCCCATGCAACATCATGCAACAAAACATACAAACCATGAGAAGATCTAGCTGGTTGCAATGCGCCTTGTCTGGCTGCAGTCGTGATGCTTGTTTACGCTGCTGATGCGTGATGGGTTATGCACTTCAATTGGATGCTGCAAATCCCAGCATGGGAAATCAGCTCAAGCTCGGCAAGCCCTCTGCGGCCAGTCTCAGAAATGTCTTCCAGAACGTAAATGGATGAAACTTCGATTCCTGTCTTCCAGTGGTTTCAACATCGAAACAGCAGCCCTTCTGCCAGATCTTTTTTCCGTTGCTGAAGCCGTGGCTGAACATTTAAAATCATAGGTCTAAGAGCTCCTCAAGGCTGGACCCCTGGAAAAGATGACCTTGCAATCGAAATCGGACGAATTCTGGCACAACAGCTGCAGGGTTCTTGTGCCCGGATGAAATCTGAGTCAGAAGCTTGTGGAACCAAACCATCCTTGGAGCGTAGTCTATCTCACTTTGCTCCAAGACGGTTTCCACAGCCTCTTTCAAGTTGGAATCCTCCATGCTTGGCACCTGCTTGACGAAGCCATTTCGGCCCAAAACTTTCATGTCCCTCAATACATCCCAAAGGCGCCGGCACTGCCGCTCTGTCCATCCATGATGACGGGCAGCACTGTGGATGCATGAAGGCTCTAAAAGACCAAGAAACTTGGCAAGTTCAGGGATCTCACTCCGTGGATAGTCACAGGAGCCATTGAACAGCTTCAGCACAGCTCGATGTTGCGCATCTGGAAGCTTTGGAAAGCCTCGAGGACAAACAGACATAGTTTTCCCACCATCACTCACGTGGTTGAGTTGTGTTGGGAAGTCCTCTGCTTGTGTCGCCCTCTGCGATGCTTGCTTGCTAAGACACCGCGTCTCCCGCAAAACGTGTCCAGCTTCCCAACCTGATAGCAAGATGACGCTGCCTTCAGCCAAGACATAGGCATCCACAGGCCGCGCAGCATGTGCTTTTTCGAGGGGGCCGCAATCGGCATCCACAATTTCCACACTGGACAGAAAATTGTCAGTGGCAAAGACATGGGAAACTCTGAGATCTCGCAGCTGTGGCAAAGGCGTGCCACGTTGTTCGAGCTCATCTGCTGTGATTCGGAAAAGACAAGGACATCCAGGGCTTCCACTGAGACAATCTGCTACAAAGCCTGGTTGTAAAGCACGGCTCCACTCCCACTGCTTCTCGGGAAGCGGCTTGTGGGCTTGAATGGCTGGAGGGCAAATTTCAGCTTCCATTTCGATTTCAACTTCTCTTTCGCGTTCTTTTTCCTGTTCCCTCTCCCTTTCTTGTTCCTCATCCATGGAGGTAACAAGCACATCCTCTGAGCATAGGAGTTGGTGATGGTGCAGGTACAGCAACTGGCTCTTGATGATGATGTTTGCCTCCTCTTCACACCGGCGTACTTCTTGCTCACTGAGGTCTGCAGTTTTCAAGATCCGTTTCGGGCTTTCTTTTGCCCGCCTAGGAATCTCTTCTGCGCTGGGACGTGTGGAGAGCGATTGGCAATATGAAGTCAGCTGGAACTCTTCTGGTTCTCTGCAAAGCTTTGCCAATGTCCTGCACTCAGCCCCAAAGCCGTTCGACACATGTTGCAAGAAAGGCACGCGAACTGCAAAGGCGGCACCCTGCAAAGCCCAGTGCACAATGGCAGATTTCAACTCCTCAGCGGTCCTTGCTGTGACGTAAGCAAGAACCAAACCCAAACTTGGCACCGGTCTTGGCTGCATGTGTTGCTGTCCAGCTTCTGCAAGTTGCCTTCCAGCTTCACTGTCCAAGAAAAGCATGACTGTCTGCCCCAAGCCCAGCGAACGCATTCGCATGCACGCTTGGACTAACCTGTCTTTGGTGGTCTTTTTACAGATGGTGACTGCTCCAACTGCATCTGGTGCAAATCGCAAATCTGTTCCTCTTGTGTGCTTGTCGTCCAGGTATGTGAAGCCGTGGGCAGGTTGAAGTGGACTCTTGGCCAAGGGCGTATCCTTCCCATCTCTGTCCAGCACCAAGACTTGATTGTCATCATCGAAGTAAATGGCAGCACGGAACCGGCTGCATAGGTCCAGCACAGCCTGTGCAACTTGGCGGTTTGACATCCCAGTAAGAAGAGCACCGCAATCAATCAGTACAGAAACTTGCGGAGTATTTGTAGACAACAAAATCTCTTCCAAAATCTTCAGCGGTTCCTTTTCCTTCACCATTCTCACCTGAGAAGGGCCACCCATCTCAGGATCACAAAGGCTCCGCAAGGCCCGGCCATCTGTGTGTTTCAGCCATCCATCATCATACTGCTGAACTCCCAAAGGCAACAGCTGCCGGTTGTCGGCAGTTCCGGAGAAGCCCCTCAGACGTCCAAATGCCAAATCCCATGCGCTGGATGATACCTGCCATCAGGGTTGCTGGTTTGTTGGAGGGAATTCAAAGAAGAAATGACACGATTTGAGATGATTTGAAAATCCGTCCTACATCAAGGCTGCGAAAAGCTGCAATACTGGCTTGTACTGTATGGCATGTCATGATCTTAATGCAACATAGCGCAACCCTTCACTCTGCGGCTGTGACCCCTGCTTGCCTTGAACGGAAATTGGCGAGTCTCCTTCGGGAAAACGAATTCTTCCAAGAAGGTCTCGATGACTTGGAGGTTCTTGCCCAGCTTTGGCCAAAGGAGATTCATCATGTCATCGTCAAAGGTCAAAACTTCTGCGCTTCTGGGAATTTTCAGCCTCTTGGCGACAGCTTTTTCAATCGCTTCAGTGCGAAAATCATCCGCATTGGCCGCAGCCTGTAGCCACAGTCGGTAGCGACGAGTCTTTTCCACAAGAGGCAACTCCTTGAGCCATTGGAAAACCCGGGAGAAAGCGGCCTTGGTCAAGCCATCCTCAGCATAGGCGCGCAAGGTCAAAGTAATGGCCAAATCCGGATGACCAAACTCGGTCCTTTCGCTGGGAGCATCCTTGAAGCGGAAAGGTATGGCCATTTCACAGCGCCAAGTACTGCGGTCTACCCCAAACTCCACACGGTGTCGCTTGTGCAGTGCAGAGCGTAAAATATCACCTGCAAAAAGGCCTCTGGCAGTGAGAGCAGCTTGCGGCAAAGATGGACTGCTGTCATACTCTTCAAGGGACTCCAGGATTGCTTCCAATTGCTCATCAGATAGACTTGGGTCAAGGATGAAATTGCGGAGCTGGTCACCTGAGGCCGGCATCGGAATTGCTAAGCTGCTAAGGGTCGGTATGTTCTAAGTGCTTCGTGTGGTTCTACCCAGAGCAGACTCAGCAAACCAATCCGGATCAATGTGCTGATGGGGGCCCCTGACGGTTGCCACTGCATGTGGGAACCTTTTTCCTGACCCTTTCGTTCAACTTGGCGGAGCATCGCAAATGTCTGATCATGTATGACACCTGGGTGCTTCTTGAGATTGGCCAGACCCCAGTGCTGCCTACATGTTTCCTGCAAAACTGTTCTCGTTGCTGCCCCTAGTAGTCCCTTGCTTTGACAAACTGCTGCCGAGGTACGAGCCTTCAATGGCAGATTCCGCATTCCGCCTAACTTCTCCTGCCTTTCTGTGAAGGATAAACCCTCGGACAGCAGACCTTCGCATAGCCATTTAGATAGCTCAGCCCAAGCATCCTCATTTCCTGGGCTGGTCAAATGTCATGTAATGTCACAGTCAAAAACAGGCCGGCAAATCAACACAACACCTTTGGGTTCAGCTCACCAACACAATTTGGCTCAGGCAAATTGTAAAGCGATCAAGGCTCGATGAATCTCCACGAAACGCAAACGAGGGAATTCTGCTCCCGTCAGCTCTTCAGAAGAACTCTCAGTGATCTCAATCAAATCCCTGGAAGAACACTCCAATAGCTTCTTCTTCACCTCCTCGTCATTCTTCCTGAAGGACTTGAACCATCTTGAATGCAGGAAAAACATTGAAAAACAAGGAAATGCAAAAACAAAGATGCTCTCGAATCCAAGTCTGGCTCAACGCAATGAGAACATGTCAAAGCTGTGAGGAAAAACCTGCGCTACTGCGTCCAGCAGAAGTCACGCAGGCAAAAAAAAACAGCTGGCTGGACAATCAAATCATGTTCTCAGGGTAGGACAGCAAGCGGAAAATCGCGAATGGCACTTTCCAGCGCATCTCCCCACCATCCAAAGCCTTGATGGTATGCGATGTCGAAAAACTGCCCCAAAAACACCACCAAACAAGATGCAACCCACGAACCCGAATGCTCACACGTATGTTAACGGTGATGATGTCGAAACACATGGAAATGCAGCCAAGCAGAACATGTCAAGTGCAAAGTGTAAAATGTAGAGTGTGGAGTGCAGAGTGTAAAGTGTGGAGTGCGAAGCATGGAGTGGAAACTGTGAAGTGTAGAATGCTGAGTGTAGACTGTAAAGTGTGGAGTGTAGAGTGTGGAGTGTAGAATATAAAGTGTAAAGTGTGGAGTGTAAAGTGTAGAGTGTGGAGTGTGAAGTGTAAAGTGTAGGGTGTGGTGGCGTGTAGAGTGTGGAGTGTGGGGTGCAAAGTAGGGAGTGTGGAGTGTAAAGTGTGGAGTGAAAGATGTACCGTGTAAAGTGTGGAGTGTAGATTGTAGAGTGTAAAGTGTAGAGTGAAAAGTGTAGAGTGTAAAGTGTGAAGTGTAGAGTGTAAAGTGTAGAGTGTGGAGTGTAAAGTGTAGAGTGTGGAGTGTGGAGTGGAAAGTGTAGAGTATGGAGTGTAAAGTGTACAGTGTGGAGTGTAAAGTGTGGAGTGGGGAGTGGAAAGTGTAGAGTGTGGAGTGCGAAGTGTAAAGTAAGGAGTGTCGGGTGTAAATTGTGGAGTGTGGAGTGTAAAGTGTAAAGGGTACAGTGTAGAGTATAAAGTGTAGAGTGTGGAGTGTAAAGTGTAGAGTGTAGAGTGTGGAGTGTGGAGTGGAAAGTGTAGTGTGGCGTGTAAAGTGTAAAGTGTGGAATGTAAAGTGTGTAGTGTGCAGTGAGGATTGTGCAGTGAGGAGTGTGGAGTGTGGTGGAGTGTGGAGTGTGGAGTGCGGAGTGTGGGGTGTAAAGTAAGGAGTGTGGAGTGAAAAGTGTAGAGTTAGGAGTGTGGTGAGAGAAGTGTAAACTGTAAAAGGTGGAGTATAAAGTGTAAAGTGTAGAGTGTAAAGTGTAGAGTGTAAAGTGTAGAGTGTCGAGTGTAAAGTGTGGAGTGTAAAGTGTACAGTGTGGAGTGAGGAGTGTACAGTGTAAAGTGTAAAGTGTGGAGTGTAGAGTGTAAAGTGTACAATGTAAATTGTGGAGTGTGGAGTGTAAAGTGTAAAGTGTAGAATGTAAAGTGTAGAGTGTGGAGTGTAAAGTGTAAAGTGTAGAGTGTGGAGTGTGGAGTGGAAAGTGTAGAGTGTGGAGTGTAAAGTGTACAGTGTGGAGTGTAAAGTGTGGAGTGGGGAGTGGAAAGTGTAGAGTGTGGAGTGTGAAGTGCGAAGTGTAAAGTAAGGAGTGTCGGGTGTAAAGTGTGGAGTGTGGAGTGCGGAGTGTAAAGTAAGGAGTGTGGAGTGTAGAGTGTGGAGTGTGAAGTGTGGAGTGTGGAGTGAGGAGTGTAAAGTGTACAGTGTGGAGTGTAGAGTGTAGAGTGTGGAGTGTGGAGTGTGAAGTGTGGAGTGAGGAGTGTAAAGTGTGGAGTGAGGAGTGTGGTGTGAGGAGTGTAAAGTGTAAAGTGTGGTGTGTGGAGTGTAAACTAAGGAGTGAAGAGTGTAAAGTGCGGAGTGTGAAGTGTGGAGTGAGGAGTGCGCAGTGCGCAGTGTAAAGTGTGGAGTGTAGAGTGTAAAGTGTACAGTGTAAATTGTGGAGTGTGGAGTGTAAAGTGTAAAGGGTACAGTGTAGAGTATAAAGTGTAGAGTGTGGAGTGTAAAGTGTAAAGTGTGGAGTGTGGAGTGGAAAGTGTAGAGTGTGGAGTGTAAAGTGTAAAGCGTGGAGTGTAAAGTGTGTAGAGTGTGAAGTGTAGAGTGTGGAGTGTAAAGTGTAGAGTGTGGAGTGTGGAGTGGAAAGTGTAGAGTGCGGAGTGTAAAGTGTAAAGTATGAAGTGGAAAGTGTGTAGTGTGCAGTGAGGATTGTGGAGGGAGGAGTGTGGAGTGTGGTGGAGCGTGGAGGGTGGAGTGTAGAGTGTGGAGTGTGGGGTGTAAAGTAAGGAGTGTGGAGTGTAAAGTGTGGAGTGAGAAGTGTGGTGAGAGAAGTGTAAACTGTAGAAGGTGGAGTATAGAGTGTAAAGTGTCGAGTGTAAAAGTGTAGAGTGCGGAGTGTGGAGTCTAAAGTGTGGAGTGTGCAGTGTGGAGTGAGGAGTGTACAGTGTAAAGTGTAAAGTGTGGAGTTCAGAGTGTAGAGTGTAAAGTATAGAGTGTAAAGTGTAAAGTGTGGAGTGCAAAGTGAAGAGTGTAAAGTGTAGAGTGTGGAGTGTAAAGTCTGGAATGTGGAGTGGAAAGTGTAGAGTGTGGAGTGTGGAGTGCGGAGTGTAAAGAAAGGAGTGTGGGGTGTAAAGTGTGGAGTGTGGAGTGTGTAAAGTGTAGAGTGTGGAGTGTGGAGTGTAGAGTGTGGAGTGTGGAGTGTAAAGTGTGGAGTGTGGAGTGTGGAGTGTAAAGTGTGGAGTGTGGAGTGTAAAGTGTGGAGTGTGGAGCGCGGAGCGTAAAGTAAGGAGTGAGGAGAGGAAAGTGTGGAGTGTAAAGTGTGAAGTGAGGAGTGTACAGTGTAAAGTGTAAAGTGTAGAGTGTAGAGTGTAAAGTGTAGAGTGTGGAGTGTAAAGTGTGGAGTGTGAACTGTAAAGTGTGGAGTGTGGAGTGGAAAGTGTAGAGTGTGGAGTGTGGAGTGTAAAGTGTAGAATGTAAAGTGTAGAGTGTGGAGTGTAAAGTGTAGAGTGTGGAGTGTGGAGAGGAAAGTGTAGAGTGTGGAGTGTAAAGTAAGGAGTGTGGAGTGTAAAGTGTGGAGTGTGAAGTGTGGAGTGAGGAGTGTGCAGTGTAAAGTGTAAAGTGTGGAGTGCAGAGTGTAAAGTGTACAGTGTAAAGTGTGGAGTGTGGAGTGTAAAGTGTAGAGTGTAAAGTGGGGAGTTGGGAGTGTAGAGTGTGGAGTGTATAAAACAGGTTGGAATGTCACAAAGTGCCGCGCCTGCCACGCCAAACGACATGACAACTTGCTTGGAAACCTGCAAAACGGAGAAGTTTTGCAGCTCCCCCCATAGACACGGCGAAGCCACTGGAAAACCAGAGACTCGAGACGAGGCACGTGGGAGCACCATTGTGCGAGACTTCGGCCAATTTTCACAGTTGGAAACATACCAAAAGCACAGGTTTTGTAGCTTCCCCCACAGACACGGCGAAGCCACTGGAAAACCAGAGACTCGAGACGAGGCACGTGGGAGCATCAAAACGAGCATTTCGTGCGAGACTTTCTCCAATTTGCACACTTTGTAGCTTTAAAGTCGACGTTTTCCTAGGAGTTTTCGTAGGAACCTCTAAATTTGCTACCTCAGCACATCTCACAAACTGCCACGCCTGCCACGGAATTTGCACCTTGTCGCCACTTGACGCAGCCCTGCCAATGCGATTTGCAAAAACACGCAGCACGACACGTCTAACGTGCTGCGCCTGCCACGCAAAGTGACGATGGACATGTCCAAAGTGCTGCGCCTGCCACGAAAACTGCAACGCATCTTCTGAAAACGTCGCAAAAGTATTGCCCCTGCCACACAAAACCATTTTCGACACGTTATAAAATATGTCTGAATGTCACAAAGTGCCACGCCTGCCACGCGAAACGAAGCAACGAGAAGTTTGAAACCTCTAATAATGACCACCTATGCAGAACTTACTTATAGGCACGGCCATACGGTCCTCGCGCGAACGGTTGCGGACGGTTGCGAACGGTTGCGGACACAAACGCAACGTCGAGCGAACACACCCTCAGCCCCCAGACCCCCAGAGTGAAACGGGAACCCTTGCTATGCATTCGGGAAAAATGAACAAGATGAACACATCTTTCCATGTCTTGACCATTGCCTGGCGGGCACCGAGGGTATAGATCTGCTCATTCTGCAACCGTAGCGCTTCGTCAACTTCATCAAAGAAGTCCACCTGCAAATTCTCGAAACTCGGCACATCGGATCGTGAAACCACACGCAGAGATGCGCAGAGCAAAGAAAATTCAACGTGATCTTCTGGGCTGTTGAATATGTTGAATGAAAAATAAACGGGTACTGAGCGGTATGAAGAAGGGGATGGCGTCCGAGGCACGACAGAATGAAGGCCCTCGTTGAAAATTCCTCAAGCGAGCAACTTTGTCAAGAGCCAATACAAACTGCCACACCAAATTTTACAACAGAAAACATTCGCTGCACAGCAGGTCAAGCGTCGTGCGAAGGCAGATGCCAGTTTGGTCGAAGTCTTTCCGAGACAGCACTCGCGGAGCTTCAACTGCAGGCTTCTTGTAGACTCTTCAGTCATAAGTAAAATGCCACCCATTTTCCTGCCATCAAGCGGCACATGTGCAAAACTTGTAGCTTCAACAAAATAATGGCTTGGAACTAGCGGAGTGGATGTCAGTCGCTATTCGACCTGTGCCTGAGACAGCAAGAGTGGCGACAACTGCATGATACAAATAGGTTTCGAGACACCGAAAGACAGCAAGAACAACCTTCCAAAACATATTGATCACTATCTTGTCTGTCTCAAAACCCGTTCAAAACCATTATCTCTCACTCTACAGTACTCCAAGCCTGACATAGGAATCATACATGGCTTTTGATTGAAAGAACATATGGCATCCAGAGGCAGCAAACCTGAAAATTTGGGTCCTGCACTCTCGAAGCTGCTCCATAAGAGCGCCGATGGATTCTTCAGTGATCGTTTTGGTGCGATCAAATGGAACCACATAGATCCTCCAAGACATTTACCATCATGGTGGGTAAAGTATATCTGGGCAAATCAGCAGCAAAACTAAACGCGCAACCCATCAATCCCCAACTTCAAAACTGACTTGAATTGACTGCCTCCTGCCCAGCATGCCGCCAAGCACATTCCGAAAGTGGTCAATGGCAGCATCCAACAGAGATCCCAAAACAACCACCTTAACCAAAGAACATGTGGCAAATAGAGTTCCTTGTGCTGCCATGCTCCGCAAGAAAACTCTTAACCATGGCAGAAGACTAAACAAGTGTGAGCTGAATGTCAAAGTGGCTTGGCCTTGTTGATATGTAGCCGAGTTGCTCTCACTAACTGCTTGCCATCTGCCACGGCGGTGCAAAGCAAAGGCCTAAACAAGTTCGATAGATCTTTCCGTTGCAGCTTCTGATGCTTAAGTGACTCAATCCAATTTCTTGTGGGCGCACCTGACTCACCCTATTTAATAATTACTTTCATCACAAGGCCAAGACTGAGAGGCGCACAATATGACCTTGCTCTTGCCCTCGCCCATGTTCAACTGGAGGACTTTCTTATCAAAATCGAGTGACATCATCTTGGTGGCGACATGAAGCTGAACAGGTCGGCATACCAAGCGCTGCTCCCATTCGAACTGAAGCCATTCATCTCGGACCAACGGCTTTTTGGGACCTGTTGACATCTCCAAAAGGTCTGCCACTTGTCTCTGCAAGGTGGCACTGATTTCACCATTCAATTCCTGGGCGACTCGACACAAAGACGTGGCCAAACCCTGCAGTTGCACCAATTCCCGCATGGCATTCTTTAGCTCTGCGGGGATCTGGCTCTGAGGGAACTGAGCTGTCCAACGAGGGAATGGACCAAAGGTCTGGTCTCCAAAGAACGGATTCAGCGCATTGAGATCGGGCAACTGGCCCGGTGGAGCAGCCAGCAAAGCCACCAGCCTGGCCCGTTGTGCTGTACCTGCAGCGCATGTCACCTGCAAGGCTTTGAAGGCCTCTCCCCTGGCATCTTCGGGTAAGAAATCCGAAACTGCACGCAGTACCCTCTTCCAACTCTCCAGAACGATTTCACGGAGATTCACGGCTTCTTGAAACACCAGTTTGGCAAAGGGCTGCCGACGCTCCTCCTTCAGGATCTGCTTGGCCAAGACCTCTGAGCCCTGAGAACGTTCAAATTCTGCATCCCAACTCTCCTGCAAGCTCCGAAGCAACGAGCGTCCTGGACCTTGGTTTAGTTTCTTCTCCAACACTGACCCAGGTGGGATCTCCAGAGGAAATGGCTGTCCCTGAACCTTCTGTACGGCTGACCCGATCGCGGAAGAAAGTCGATTGGAGAGTTTCTTCCGAAGTTCTTGAAAAACTGGCAAATGAAGCTTGGGGAAGCTTTGGCTCGCAATCGGCTTGACAACTTGCAGAATGGAGGGTTGTAGAACACCACCGAAGTGCCACTGCGGGCAATCTTTCTGCACACGTTCATAGGCCTTGAAGAGACAACGAACCAACCGCTGCCTAGCCCAAACTTGAGCGTTGTTCTCCAATTCTTGCATCAAGGCTTCTTGGACATCGCGTCGGAAACGCATCTGTTCCATTGCCCGGTTGAGCTGTTCAAGGGCATGAAAAATACCTGCAGGTTTTGCCAAATGAGCCAGATCGAAAATGACCTGGGAGTCCACCACTGCAGCGCTGCTATCGTCTTGAACCCACTCAGCAAGTTTGGAAGAAACCCGTTGCCATGCATCGACCACTGCTTTGATTTCGCCCGTGGAGGCTGGCCGCTGAGGACTGGCAGTTTGGATCAACTTCCAGACCTTGTCCTCTTGGATCCGTTGATGGGCCTCCCAGTCATCACCATTCCAAGCTTCAAACCAACTGTCTAGCTGCGACACCACATGCTGAACACTTTGATGTATCTGAGCCTCTTGGATGCTTTTCAGCCGGGAACTCACCGAACAAGCTGCCCTCCTCTCAGCATGGGCTTGGCATGAATCACGGTTCATGCGCTTCTCATTCAGGATGCGTTCTGTGAATTTGAGCTGACCTACTTTGCTGGATGCTTTGGTGGCTGAGATGTCGGCTCTTCCATGGGTAATGCCACCTTGCTGCTGTTGAATCACCTTCGACTCGTGCTGAAGCTTCTCTTGCTCAGCTGCATACTGCTGATCAATGCACTTCACAGCTTCAGCTTCGTGCATCTTATTCCATCTCCACCTCTTTAGAACTTCCTCTGTGATGCCCTTGGCCCTGACACTTTTCATTTTTTCCTTCCTTTCTGCCAAGCTGCGCTTGTCTGCATTCAGCTGATTCAAGTCCTCCTGATAATCAGCCCTTTCTTTTTCATTTCTGCGCTCTGCTTCAGCCACTTTTTTCTCAAGATCTGTCTTCTTGGTCTGCAAATCTTGAAGCCTCCTCTGGCATGACCGCAAGTGGCCTTCGTGCTCCCGCTGTGCATCTTCTCGGCCAAGTTGATACCGCACATCGAGCACCAAGGATCGAACCAGGCCCTCAGATGATCGAAAATTCTGGTTGTGGCCTTCTCTCTTGAGCTTTTCAATTTCCTTGAGGTCAGGTTTGACATGGCAAAAACATGGGCTGGGGAAATGCGACCGGACAGTTATTGCAAGCTGTTCTTGCAAGATTATGTTGAGAGAAGCACAGAGTGATACAAATGAGTGGCAAGCAAATTAAGACAAAGGAAATTCGAATAACGAATGGATACCCTATCCTGTGTCCATGTTGCTATTGATGCCCAACATCTTCGTTGATTTTGTCAGATGTGCTTCTGGAATGATATCATTCTCTACCTTCCCTCATTGTTGGCCGTGACAACGGATGCACAAGTTTCACTGACTCGATAGTTTCTGTTGCTCTGTCTCCATTCCTTCTTGTCAATGACTACAGTAGTTCTTCGTCGACAGGATGGCTTCTGATGGTTGCTGACTGCCTTCCAATGTTGCAAATGGCAAAGTCCTCATAATCATGAAGATCTTCACCTTTCCCACAGGCCCCTTCTTTGGCTATCAGCGAGGTGTCATCATCGACCTATTAGTTTACATGCCTTGTTTCGTTGTCTTGTCTATAGGATGTCTAGGTGCCCAACTTGTTTTAATTGTTGGTTTCCGAGCCCTTTCCTCCAGGAGAAGCACGCGGCTGTGGTGTAAAAGCACCTGTGCGCAAGAAACTCTGATGCCCAAACCTGAAAAAATGCTAAAAAGGTTTCTGTTCCAAACAAGGGCCTCGAGGTGAAAAAAGGATTGCAACTTTTTTGCCCAACACGGTCTGAACACACTTTCTTTCTTACACAGGAGGGTTTGCCCCAATTCTTTGCTCCATTTCCTCCCCTCGTCTTTCTTCTTTTCCCAGCCCCTCCTATCATTTGCCGGCCACGTCCTGCGAAAGCGCTGCCAGGAGAAAATGTGTTCAAAATACGTTAAAACAAAGAGATTGGAAAGAGATGTCCAGAAAACGAGATGTCAAGAGAAAGAGTTGGCTGAAGACGAGATGATCTAAAGAAAACCTTCTCAACACAGAGGTGTGCTGGCACAATTGCGTGGGCGCATTCTTTCCTTTGCCTTCAAGAACCTTGCGTCTGGAAATGCCACGCTCACCCGGCTACCGCTTGTAGCAAAGCAATTGCACCGAAAGAAGAATGAACATGATGGCGGGCATGCACAAAGATAAAGAGAGAGGTAGGAAGAGCTTGGGCCCCGAGGGGCAACAGAAATGACTCGGACAAGGCGAGAGCACCCAACTCAAGACTAAAGAACTTTGGTGTCTTGTCACCCAATTTTCAAACCACCCCTTGCTCTTGCCAGCTCTTTTCTTTGACATCACTTCCGCTTCGCATTTTTTCCTTGATGACACTTTGCCCTGATTCTGGACATCACTTTCTCTTGAAATCATTTGATATCTCCGCCTCTTGACATCTCAGATGCACTTTGCAGGCCACCTTGACGCAGCAATTTGATGACGCAAAGCAACCACAGGATTGAAAACAGCAAAGAACTACACGCACACGGAAACAACGCAAAACCGTTTAAACCATCGCATTCCAATGCGCGGCAGACCTTCATCGTTTGTCTTCTATGGCGCGGTTTGTATCGAAAAAACAAGGCGTCTTTCATCTGCTATCCTTCAAAAACGCGTTTCGTAAGAGGCAGTGAAGCTTGAAGATTTGAACGCCTTCTTTCCATAACGTGAGAGTCCCAATTTTTTGAAGATAAAGCTTTCGTCCGAAGCTTCTTTCGAAACTGAAGGTTGAAGAAGTGGAGGTGATTCTAGGCAAAAGTTTTTCGGTACGATTTTCCACTTGTCTTTCTTTTGTTTTCAGAATGTGACCCTAGCGGGGGTTGCTCTTTTCCACTTGTCTTTCTTTTGTTGTCAGAGATGTCAACCTAGCGGGGGTTGCTCTTTTCCAATTGTCTTTCTGTGGTTTTCAGAGATGTCAACCTAGCGGGGGTTGCTCTTTTCCACTTGTCTTTCTTTTGTTTTCAGAGATGTCAACCTAGCGGGGGTTGCTCTTTTCCACTTGTCTTTCTTTGGCTTTCAGAGA
>Ga0126342_10004878_pt1 | contig 23148 bp, 21 predicted proteins | sample Cyp1metagenome_FD_92528 | JGI IMG/M metagenome (GOLD analysis project Ga0126342, IMG submission 92528) | Coral microbial communities from Lord Howe Island, Old Settlement Bay, Australia - Cyphastrea 1 metagenome | ecosystem: Host-associated > Invertebrates > Cnidaria > Coral ...
TGTCTGTCTGTCTATCTACCTGTCTATCTGCAAGCTTGAAAACGAAACTATTCTGCGAGACGTCCTCAGGTTTTGAACTTGACAACATCAAAAACGGAGCAATTCTATGAGACTTCCTCAGGTTTTGATCTTGGCAACGTCAAAAACGAAACAATTCTGCGAGACTTCCTCAATTTTGGAACTTGACAACATCAAAAACGAAACAATTCTACGAGACGTCTTCAATTTTTGAACTTGACAACATCAAAAACAAAGCAATTCTGCGAGACTTCCTTCAAAAATGGAAAGTTGAGTGCAGCGCTTACTGCCTCGTGCCAATGCGTTTTGCGATTTTTCCACTCCACCTGTCTAAAGTACTGCGCCTGCCACGAAAAAGTGATGCCAGGTCATACGAAGTGCTGCACCTGTCACGCAAAATCATCTTAACAAACCTACAGATCTGATGCTCCAAAATGCAATTCCCCTTAGGAAATCAGCGCCCTGACCTCCTAACATCTCTGATGAGCATATCTTTTGTACTGCACCTGCCATGCGACATGCATCTTTGCAGATCCTCTTCAAATGTCCCACGCCTGCATCGTTTTTGGAAATGCTGCAAGACCCTCACGTTTTGCTCACTTTTGAGAAGGTGCACAATCCCTGGCGCCTGCCACGCGAAACGACATCTTAAGGTACAAAAGTGGTCCGAACCCCTTCTTTTAACATTTTGACTTCGAAATGTGCTTCGCGCCACAACGGCGTGCACTTTTTCGACATCGCAACTTCTAAAAGTGCTCCGAAGCTGAGGCGTTTTGTACATTTTGACTTCGAAATGTGCTTCGCGCCACAACGGCGTCCACTTTTTCGACATCCCAACTTCCAAAAGTGCTCCGAACGTGAGGTGCTTTTAGCTTTTTCACTTGCAAATGTGCTTCGCGCCACAACGGCGTAAGTTTGACTTCTAAACTTCCTTCGATTATTCTAATTATAAACTAATTATTGTGATTAAATTAAATGTTATTAATTATATAATCATATAAGATTGCTTTCAAGCTTGCGGTGTGTTTAGGGTTGCCTTAAGGCACCAAAATCACCCAAGGACGGAAGGACCAAGGGACCGGAGTACCAAAGGACCAGACAGGAAGGGCCAAGGGACCACAGGATTACAGGATTGGGAGATTCAAAAATCACAAGGTTGGGCAAGGGCCTAGGATCGCACATGATCGCACCACCAGCACAGAAAGAATGAATCTTTTCTTATTGGTCCGGTCCCCGAAATATTTTTTGATGTTTTAAATAAATATATATATATATGTTTTGAACCCGGTATCCTTTGCCCAAACTGGCAAACATCGTGGTGGTCTACAATGACAGTGTGCAGCTGGAGACTTGCGGATGGCTTTGACGCAGCCTTGAACGGTGTTTTGAGCAACGCAGGACAACCGGCAATCTCCCACGCCTGGCAAGATATGCAACAAGCAACATGCGCTACACAAACCTTTGAGGCATCTGGCTTATGCAAAGATGGGTTTGAAACATGCTCAGGCCCACCAAACGCTGCACCATCTCTTCTCGAGGCTCATCCGACGAGACATAGCGGCCACAACCTTGCGCTCCATGATTGAAATTTATATATTATACTGAAGCCCGCTTTCGTAAAAGTTAAAATGGCACTGGCAATTTCACGCAAGTAACACGAAGCCACCCGTTGATTTCCATTGCAGGGCAACCTAGCTAGACTTGAGGAAAAAAATGGTACCACCACAGAACAGTGAAAGATCAATTACATTCTCAAGTGCGCATAATGATGATGCTATGCAGCGCTCCCTTTTTTGTGGCTGCAGCGAAGCCATCGCATTGCCACTGCGATGGGACGAAAGGCAATCCAATCACCTTGAACTCCTTTATGTGCCTCGCTTTGATCACCGTGACCCCTTCGGGATTCCTTCATCTTCACAAGTCCTCTCTGGGCTTTGCCAAATGCATCGGCATCTTGGCCTGCGTAAATCTCTTTTGGATCTTTTGGCGTTCGCTTCATCGATGCGAAGCTCTTGTTCTGACCAGGCTACAGCGCGTCGTCTCCTCCACCAACCAGCCCGGCGGTGACTTGCCCTTGGTCCCCAGCTTGCGGGGCGTGCTCACTCAGATCCCAGCGCGGCCGAGGTGCAGGACCAAGACATGCAGCGCAGAAATGTTCTCAAGATAGCGCTGTGTGAATTCTCCGTCATTTAGAATATCACCCCACTCGTCTTCAACGGTGCCTTGTGACGCTATCAAGCCGTTCATCAACTCTTTATGGGCAATGTGCAGGGGGATAGCTTTTGCCTCTGCTAACGGCAGCTTGATAAGAATAAGCAAAGAGATTCAAACACTGTGCCTTCACGGGCGAAGTGCTCATTCCGCGCCGCCTTCTGTAAAAGGAAACAAGGACACCCGGCCCCCCGCCACCTGCGATCGGCTCCCCGCGCGCACTGGCCAATGGGATGCAGGAAACCCTAAGGGGAAAACATCCAGGAATCATCCAGGGGCAAAAGACGAAACAACTAGCGGTAGCGGGATGTAGCGGGCTTTTTTTTGCCGATGCCGCTTTTGAGCAAGCTGTGCTGGTGAACACTGGTGGGGAAAAGCTTGCGCGCGCCACTGGGCCACGAGCTGTGGCAACTTGCCCCGCCCCATAATTTCCCACTGCTCAACCCCAACAGGCCACCAGGACATGAAACGCATCCGCTTTTCCTTCACAGTAAGGTTCAGGAACCGAGCCGGAACCGTCGAACCGAACCGCAGAAAATCAAATAGCTTACAAACCATAGGAACCGTGAACCGCTGGAACCGCGTGCAAAACCGAACCGGAGGAACCGGCGAACCATCTTACCCTCCCGCAATAGGCTGATTGGCAAAGTTGTAACTGCAAATGCAAATATATAATAGGTTTCTTCAACAATAAATAGTTTGCAATGACACTTCCGGAAGCTTTGATTTTCCGAGTTCGGCTCTCTCCGCTCTTTGAAAGCCGCTGCTCATGAAATGCGCGGCCCGATATTCCCTGTGCACTTCTTTTGGCACGGAAGAACCTGATTTTTTCGAACGCCCGAAAAAGCAAAAGGCTTGGGCTATAAACCTATGGAAGGAAACAATCTGTATTTGCTTTTCCCACGCCAGAAAAAAAGCAAATATCAATGCATTATGTTCCAAACATCGAACCGAACCGAACCGAACCGAAACCGACCAGGAACCCATGAACCGGAACCGCATGTGAACCGACCCGGGCCTATATAGCAAATACTACAAACCGAAGCCGATTCGAACTGAACCGGGCCGAAACCAGGGTTAAACCGCGGGTTCGCGCACCTCCCCCAAACTTCTGCTCCGTGGCATTCATGGCCTTCTTCACCTCCGGCCTTGTGCTCCTGCACTCCTGGCTGAAGGTGTCCGCCTGCACTCCGGTGTCCAAGCCTGTGCGGCCGCTTCTGGCCAGCGAAAACCTCATTTTTGAAAATTCGGCAAAATGCCTGAGCCACTGGGTCGCTGCTGAGAAACCAAGGCAAGGCTCACGCAAAGGATGGGCCCAAGGAGCTAAGCGAGCAGGAGCCAAAAGTTGACAGGATGTTGGTGTCATGCGTTCTTTTCCTCCTCCGTGGCTTCTTCGCATTCCTTGGAGTCGGGCTTGTCTGGTTGCTGAGGCACCACAAACACTTTACATATCTTTACATATTTCCAGCCCAATCTAATACCCTGTGATGGCAAAACATGTGGGTCGTATCTGCCCATCTTTACGCGTGGCTGCCACTTGAGCAAAACAGCTGCGAGGACACATGAAACATCGATGATCTTCTTTGGGCACCTTGCAAGTTCGCCCGTGCAAGCCAAAAGATCTGCTTGCATGCTCTGCTTTCGGGTAAAGCTCTGAGGCCGATTCTGCCATCACACCCACGTTCCGGCTCCTAGGCAAATTGCTGAATGCTTCGAATACCGCAGTTTTCCCACAGTTTCCCTGCCTCCTCGGAGAATGCACGAAAGCCTAGGCCGCTTCGCCACTACGAACACATGCGAACACGGATGGCCATGCCGCATGGCGTTCACAAGCGAATTTCAGCCACGGACCGTTTTCCTGCTTGTTTCCGCCGACAATTATGTCCTCAGTAGAGCCCACTATGGCCCAGCTTAATTGGGACGACATAAGTCAAGTCATTCCAGAATATTCCAAATTCCGCCAACAGCGAATGAACTGGCCTTGAATGTTGCACATGCTCACGCAACCTTTTCCGCCCTTGCACCATCAAACAAGCCAAGCTCTCCGACCAAATGACGAGCAACGCCGCTCGCAAGTGCTTTCAAAGGAGGCTCCTGGACTGCACATAGTTGAATAGCCCAGCTCAGGATAGTGAATTGCCCGGAAAGAAGTCAGCCGACAACAAGCCTGCAAAAATTCACCATCGACGACGGCCACCTACAGTCAAACAGCTCATCTGAAGTCTCAAGATTGCCTTATGAGGGGCATTTGGTTTTGATTAGACATGCATGATGCACCAAATACACAACGTCGAAAGGAATTGATGGCAAGTTGATTGCAATCTGCCAGCGCCACGCGCCATTGAAGCAGCCAAGCACCCCACTGGCATGGGCCAACCACGCACTTCGTGACCTTCAAACCGACAGGCAAGTGAAGAATTCGCAATGGAGCAGGCAGCCTTCTCTCTCAAGTCTCTTTCATTCTGACCTCATCCTTACTTTCCCCTGCATCTTTTTCCTTCTTGTTCATCTTGTCTTCAACGTACATTCTGCTTGTCAGTCCATGTTTGAACGTTTTAGGGCTATTGCAATGCCTAGTGCTCCAAGAACGCTACCTTCAGGAAGCCTGAACAGCCCAGCGCTGCTGGGATCCTCAGATCAACAAGCTGCTGTCTGGTCAACTTCCTGAAATTTTAAAAAATATGCACAATCTTTTTCCAGTTTGATCCATTTTCTTCAGATGCCAAGCCACACCACTATCCCAAGCATAAAATGAGGATCAATTGGTCCGTCTCTGCACCCCGATTCCAACGCGCATGCACAACCTCCATCACACTGGAACCGCACCATGCTTTTTGACTTCGCGCCATGAGTCAATCTCAGGCAACTTGCACAGAACAGCGACCCTGTTGGACAGCCGTGTCTGCTTTATATGATACAAATGAGCGACTTCCAGGTGCGTTACTAGAACAAAGTGACGAGGACATGGAAAGCAGGCAGTCCAACACATCCTTTTAACTCGTCTCCAAATCATCGTTCCCAATGTGACTTGCTGATACATGTTGATACAAGTTTCGACTCCTTGAGACTCCATGCCCTAGGGTGGAGAGGCCTGCGGCATCCACCGCACAGCGCGAGCTGCGCCTAACCTTGTGAATTTGAAAACCAGGCAAGCAACAGGTTACACTACAAAGCAACATCAAATACATCAAGCAACTGCAGCACTACAACGTGGCAACGCCTTCCAAATGCTAAGGAAGCAACAGGTCTACGACAGCGTAGAGTTTCCGTGAAGTGACGGGAATTCCACGAGGTCCAGCACAAACTGCACTACCTTGCATGCGAATCGCTTCCTGCACAATCTCTGTTCAAATCATCACAAATCATTATGGCCAAGAATTTCCATGAAAATTCAGGAAACCTTTCGCTGACTGAGACCAACCCAGCCCCGATATTTGGAAAACTAGTCAATGGCCAGAAACTCAATGGAAGATACCTCGCATTAGTCGGATTAGGTTTCAATGCAGCCGAGAAACCATTGCGGAAAATAAGAAGTTCGCCTTCGGATGCTGTGACCAGAAGTCCCACAACATCTCCTTCAGCCAAAGATCTCGGGTCCCAGTCAACTTGCGTCAGGGTTCCACCTGACATAGAGGCAATGGACAAAAGATAAAGAGGAATAAACAACAAATAAAGGTTTGCAATCGAGCGCATCAAAAAGGGAATGCTTATTTGACAAGGCGCTTTTGCAGTCCCACATCTGGCCATCATAGCCAAGACTCCACCTTGTGCGGGACACTCGGTGCAAAGACAGGAAACTCTCCAGACACAACCACACTATGCCCAACAAAACGGGATCAAGCTAAGATTCTTTAAAGTGTTCACTTGTCATGGTTTCACACTGTTCACTCCACATGGGCCCAGACATGTTCAGACACACTGCTTAGCAAAAAAAAAATAAGTCCTTACGCCATGCCCGCCATGCCACGTCTCCGGGATATGCTCAAGAGTGGCTGGCGAGTCATCTGGCGCCAGCCCATCAGGAGAGGTAGCTGTCACACCAAGAGTAAGGCCATCAGGGCTCTCGCCCGGACGGACTTCTTCCAAGGTCACCTGCGTAAAATTTGGGTGCGGCTTGTCTGGTATTATCCTTGTATATACATATGTATATAGAACACATATATTATATATATAGTATATATAATATCTATGTTTGTGTGTAGTTGTATTCTAATTCTTATGTGTTCTTCTATCATGGTCTGCGCAGGTTTTGTAATAGCTTTCAAGCATGACTTTGACGCCGGGTTATTCTATTCTAATTAATTATTTTCCCAAGTGTTTCTCTCTCTCTCTCTCTCTGTAGCTCTAAGATGCTCTAAGCTAGTGTGAACAGGACAGGACATGACATGACATGACATGACATGATGTGACCAAGTGCCTCAAAGTAAGCTCCTGCCCGACAGGGTGTGAGCGGCTGCGATCCCATCAGCACCCCATGCATCCTAAGCTGAGAAATATGTTCAATGGTAAATGCATCTGGCCACGGGTGCGGATTGCATGCGGTGGAACAACTTGGCACTTGGCTGACAAGATTTTTCAACTGCCTCTGGTCTCTCGCAACAATTCTTTCCCAAGCAAATCAGGAACCAAGTCTTGCCAGTCGCCACTTGGCATGAGACGCTTACTTAGCTAACTCCAAACCTTCAGACAAGGCCAAGCCAACAATAGTGCATAATAGCGCATGGTTCCGCGCCGAAACGTGATTGATGCAATCTCATGTCAATTCTCATTGCGCAAAGATGGGGAAATCCATGACCCGTCCTGAACTGCGGCAGCCATAAACTATATACTCTTGGAGACTTGAGGTTGATGCTTGTTCAAAATGGATCGTTTCGATGGCAGTTATGAACAGGAAGCCTCTCAAAACATTCATAGCACTCGTTTGTGCTAAGGAAACCAAAGCACCCTCCTGTCAGGAGCATGGTCTCTGGAGAGATGTGAGCCCCCTGTCCCCTGTTCCAGCAGCAGAACTATAGGTTGCTTCTTTACTTTTTGGGGGGATTTGGCGTTGGACTGCGATGGCTTTGACTCTGGGAATCGAAGTCATTCTACCCGCAAATTTCTCTTCGAATCTTCAAATCAATTTTCTGGCAGAAAATGAGCCTGTGCAAATAAGTGACTTGAAAACAATCTGTTATGATCAAGCAAATGTGTAGGTCCAGAATCAAGCGTTTGCCTATAACGTGGTAAACCCAATAATGAACCAGCCCCAGTAATTAGAGGTTTATGTTATAATTATTTTCCTATTTGGGTTGGTTTAAAAAGACCCCAAATGGTTGGTTATTGGGATGGTTTATCATTGGCTTTAACACATTCATCACTTCTTACACATCATTCTCCGTCTGTATCTTCTCACAAGTTTTTCAATGCCTCGTCAGTGCCTTAAATCAAAATCAACTTTGGCCAAGGATCTCATTTCCGGTGTCATCCAGGTGACGAGCACGCAGCCCGTCATCAGAAACCCAAAGGAAATCACCAGAACCTGCTGGATTGGAACAAAATTCACAAGTTGACAAGTCGACTTATGTTTGGGCACACCATGCGTTTGATGATGGACCCGACCATCGGCACAAAGCAGCAAATGATCAAGTCCTGAGCCCTGGCGGCCTTACTTTGGTTTCCTTTGAAATCACCACGAGTTTTGCATGTTGCCAGATGTTGCCAGCAAACTCTCAAATCTGTACAAAGTGGTCCAGTGGTGACGGGTGTCAAGGCATTTACCGTGAAAGTAACTCAAGGTGCAAAACATGTAGCTCTCGGAATCCCAGGTAGCGGTCCTGCTTTGCACAAACCCTGTTGAAGTCCCGTCGTCAACAGTTGTGGTAGCCATGGTTGAGGTCTAGGAGGCAGCTGCCTGCGAAGAAAGGTAGGGCTGCATCTCTCACAATGAGAATTCTTCATGATTGATTTGATACTATATAAAATTATATAATAAATATATATAATATATATATATAATGATGTAATACTACACACTGTTCGATAATACTAGACAAAACTATATAGAACACTGTATAACGCTGTATGAAGATATATATATATATATATATGTTATATACTGTAATGCTAGATGCTACTGGACGAAACTGAATAACAATGCTGCAATAAAGTAACATTAAATACTATACTTTATATACTATCAAATACCATATAATACCATCAAACGCGCACACACACACACGCACATATATATATAATTATATATATTTATTTATTTATTTATTTATTGTATAGTACTGCATAATTATACTATATGTTATATAATATATATTGAGTTATTTGGTGTTATTTGGTGTTATTTGATGTTATTTGTGTTTTTGCGTGTTTCCGCAGTCGAGAGCTGTAGTCATAGCAATTTCTTGGAATCAATGTACTGTATTTCGCTTGTGGGGAAACGCCACGACCCCGTCACACCAAGGACATTGCAATAAGCCGTTTTCCAATGGAACTGGTTTTTATTTTTTTGTGCGTGGGCCGTTGGGCGTGCGTCCTATAGCAAGCCAGGCAAAACCCAGGACATTTTGGCGACATGCAATCCTTGAAACAACATTGGAGTTTGGATTGGTTGGAGATCACCAGATCCCAACGATACAGCACGAATCACTACGACCGTCCAACAGGCTTCCCCCAATGGCAGGAGCTCCAAGACGTGAAATCGTTGCGAATGAAGTCGTTGACTGCAGGAGATGCCTTATGTCAGCCTTATGTTGTGTTTCTTCTCCCTCAATCTTTGCTGCTGAAGCAAGCCTTTGCAACAGAACCTTCATTCCCATCAAGAGGATGTGGAGAAGAGTATGGTCCTAAAGTGCCTACGCAGGATCATAGATTCATTGGTCAAGACGTTGGAAGCAGTCTGTGAAAACCTGAGGGCGCAACAATCGCCGCATGCGAATAGATTTGAGTGCACTGCCCAACAAGTCAAACACTGGCGGCTCTGGGAAGCCCCAAGCGCGGCTCCAGTTAAAAGACTCAACTATGTCAGCTCGTTGCTTCTGGAGCTTGCTCAGAGTCAGAATCTGAAAAGATTGCACAAAATGAATGCTCTAAAGACTTGCCAATGCCCTGAATCACTTTTACAGCTCAAATTTCACTTTGCGCCAGCATTTACATGCACAACTCCAAAACGCTGCCCAGTGAGGTTCTTCGGATTTGTGCCAATGATCTGATTTGAGGTGGCAGCTTGTCAGGGTTTTCACAGGCTGCATAGCTGCAAAGGAACTGTCTGGTGATGATCATTGTGGTCAATCACAACGTAACAATGATTTATATAATTTAACTGTTCAACTGTTACACTTCAGGACCAGCATGGACTTTGCGGACATGGCCTGGTCCGTTTTGGAAGTTGTAGCCATCCTCCAGTTGCACCACACCACAAAGCTTCTGCTGAGGCCGTGCTGTCTTCAGCAAATGCTCCTCACGCGAAACGGCACGGAGCCTTGTATCCACAAAAGCTTCAAGTCAGGCCATGCACAACACATGAAACAGTAGTTTTATGACGTAAGGGCCCCAGATATCTAGCATAATCTAGCATCATACACCTGTTGGCCAGATTACTTTCATCAGTTCCGCCCGTTCTCATTGGTCTGAATCTTCTGGTGAGCAGGTGCGTCTTGCCAAGACTAACACGTACAACCCCTGCTCACATAAGCCCCGTTACGCCTGTTACAATATCGCAAACTTTTGCAGTTCTGCCAGAGTCTTAGTCGTTTTGTTTCCAACTATCTTCTCTTCTATCAATTGTTCCGGGCAAAACAGAAGAAAGAAAAGTTCAACAAAGCGGTAAGACAATGCCAACAAAACAAAAACGGAACGACAGCCCCTGGGAGTGCAGTTTTCCCATGATTTAAGATGATATTTTGAGATGTTTTACTGCACTCCCAAAGGCACTTTAACAGCTTTGCCTGTGATTCATGCCAGTTTCCTTGAAGCACCCAACACTTGGTAAAAACCTTGGAGAAAAAAAAAAATGCAATATTTCTAGACTCTTTGGAGGGGGGGTCCCAGCCAAGACTCTCTGTGTTTTTTTCTGTTTTTCCAATGTGTTTTTGGTTTTGGTCACTTTCAGCCATCTGCACCTTTTTGTACACTGGCCGTTCGGTGCCTTCATGCGTTCAAGCTTCCAGGAACCAATCGTTTAACCACTGCAGCTATGAACATACTGGGTCTGAGGATCAAGACTGTGTGTTCCAATTTTGAAATGTTCGGCCATGTCCTAGATAATACAGTAACCTTAGTTTCATGCTATACTTTTTTGAAAAACATGTTGCATAAATTGGTGGCACACTTTGCTGAAGTAATACGACCATTTTCTCAAGCATTATTGCATCATCGATGGAATCTGCTGTAGACTCATGTTACACTTTCTTGGAGGGATGCTACACAGATTTGCCAAGAAACTATTCACTTTTAAAACTACATAACACATATATATATCTATATATACATATACATATACATATGTGCATCTTCAAAGGAAGGTTTTCCTTGATTGACACAGATTTTGCACAGTTTGCGGCAATATGACATGTTTTTTTTCGAGCAAATGCTGCACTAGTTTGAAAGAGATATTGTAGGTAATTGTGCTACTGCACTCTTTGCATAGGCATGTAGCACTTGTTCACATTGCCATAATTATATTTGAATAAGTTTGCATTAAGATCTATAATTTATATCAATTTATATATAATCACAATTTGTTTTGCATTGTTTGGAGCCATATTCTACTTTGTTTACAAAGAGAAGATATTCCACATGTTGAAGGCCTTTTGAAAGTCGAGTCACATAGCACCCTTTTCAAATCAAAAAAACATTTCCATAGAACAGTTGTACTCTTTCAATGGCCATATTGCAGAAGGTGGTGCAATAGTTGCTTCACAACAAAAAAAAAACAAAAACTATTTTTAAACAGGCTTTTGCATCATCAATGGAATCTACAGTAGGCTCTTGCTACACTTCCTTACAATAATGTTGCACACTTTGCAAACAAAAATCTGCACTTTCAAAGGTAAAACACATGTTTCAATGATTTCAATGAATGTGTCAGTAAGATGGCGCTCTTTTAAAAACCACGCTGTAGTAATTCAAGAATAGATTCAATCTTGCAAAACGGCATACTACATTTTCCTACAGGAATGCTATGATTTCTGAAATCATTCAGTACGTACATAGGAGGGTTCTCCTTGAAATTGGGAAATAATGCTACACATCTCTCAAAGAATGCAACAATGCTTGCAATAGGTTGTTGCATACACGAAGGAATGGTGTTCTTTATGCAAAGCCATTTTACAAGTGATGTTTGCATGTTTATTTTCCTTCATTATTTATAGAGAACATATTGCATCGTGCCTAGAAACCAAGCACCTGCGCTAACGAGAGAGAGAGAGAGAGTGTGTTTTCATCCATAGACATGCAGGTTTACGTATCGATAATGCAAGCAATTACATGACATTATATGACGCCATGTGTACATCTATATAGGTATAATGATGTCCGTGTGTGTGTTTCTGCGCATGTGTGCCCCACATGTATACGGTACCAAACTTCTGCTGAAACCGAACGGTTATATAAAAGGATTCCACTTGTTGAAAAGTCCGCAGGCAAAGGGCATGGACGATTCACTGCCAAAGTGAAATGCACCGCAAAACTTGACAAGCTGTGGACTAACAATGACTAACAGCTCCTCTCGCAGTGGCGAGCTTGGTGCTTCGCAACAGGACCTGCAATTCCGATGCTTTCAGGGCAACAGTTCAAACGACATCTTCTTGGTGATTGATTGATGTGATAGATTTCTCCAAGAAGTTCTGCTACTTCTTGAATTTCTTAATTTCGAAGCTTGCCAGCTGCAAATGCTATCCGTGCTGCCAAACTTAACTATTCGTGCTTCCCTGCCTCTGCCATCTCTGCACTGGGGGAGAGCGCAGCCAGGGCAGCGAAAAGCCCTGGATTGGCAGTACTCGCATCCAACACCTGATTCAAATGTCGAGGCCAGGCACTCAAAATAAGAAATGAAATCAACCGTGAGCCATTCGAAAGAGAACAAGTTTTTATCCAGGGCAGTCAGGTGACAAAGCGCCATCGAAAGCTGCAAGAGCCATTCTGCGATTGAGAAATGGTCCACCTTTGCTGGCTTTCTCACACCCAAGGCCCTGTGCTTTACAAAAGCAATGCCGAAAACGTCTGTGATACGAGTTAAAGTACATGAGTTATCTGATAGTAGATGTCGCATAGAGGTCGCATCTTGCCACCATGACAAGGCATGTAGAGTGCATGTAGGGTAATTATTGGACACGACAAATGCTCTACAGTATATAACGCATGTCTTGAGTCTTGCAACAACAAGGAAGCAAGTTTCGCTGGCAGAAACATGCCGCTGGCAGAAACACGCATCCGAAAGTTGCATGTGGTTCAACTGTTTTCAAGTGGCGGTCTTTAGCGTACACTACACTGTTTACATGGGCCTCCTGAAGAACACATAAGAAAAATAACCCAGCTGTGCACCCCAGCAGGTTCGAAGGTTCCAGAGTTCCAGCCCTGCGGTTCTGTTCAGATTTCGGTATTTTCGCTCGGCAAAAAACACCATACCACTCCAAGACCCACTGCCGCGTCTACACTGCTTGCTTGCTTTTTCACTTCGGAAAATGGCATCAGAAGAAACCTCAATGGACCTTTGGACTTGCCCCATTCTCCATGGACCGCATATCCTCCCAATTCGGGCATTGAGGTTGCACAGAGGGCGAGTTACATCAAACGAGCAAAAAAAACTGCTCCCCACAATTACAGTAATGGGCGCAACGCCCAATCATACAGATCGTGCGCTAGTTGTACGTTTTTGACAGCCCGCAGGCCTGAGAACTCTCAGGATTAAGTTGCAAAGCGGAAAAAGAGTCACTGCTGTTGGAACAACATGTTCTTTGCGGGGGGGTCTTCAAGTTTTGTTGTGAATACAGGTCTTGGATGATGAGAGGACTAATGTATACATCGCATCTCTTGAGTTTCTTGGGTGCGAATTAGCAGCAAGGCAAGCGCCAGGTCATACCATCTGTTCAAACGACCATCTTGGCAACGACGCTTGAGCTCTCCTGAACCATCAAGTGCTTCATCAACGTACTCGACGCAAAAGCAAAACACAAGGCTACAACCAACTGGTCGATGCGAGCTACTATCAAAAGCAAGTTCCTCAATCTGTCTTGCGTGATCTTGTCATATTGCCAGTTTGCATATGAGCAGGCCGCCGCCTCTGCTCTGATTCTCTGCGCTCCACCGCCCGGATAGGTCAAGCTCTGTCGCCTTCTACTCTGCAAAAAGCTCAAGAACGCAAATATAGGATGGAATGAACAATACAGGTTTTTGACGGTCTTTGTCAATAGCAGTTAGCAGTCACAACTGTGCCCGTGGGCGTTATTACCCTTCACACTCTTCCTTTCTCACTCCATGAAACGTGTTGGGCATAGCAAATCCTTAAGGCCGCCAATTTCTTTGCCTTCCAAAGCCCATAGGAGATAGAGTTCTGGAAAAAATATATTAACAATACAGCACGGGAACTGTAGACCCTGGTAGACTTTGCAACTTGGCACAGGGGGCAATCACATAAAGTATAGCCTGATTTGCTTATACCAGGACATGCCAGGACACTGTGGCAAGCGTGGAACCGCCATCAGCATCTGGGGTTGCAACCCGCAGTGCTGCCAGGACTACCTACGACAGCACGGTTTTTCTGAACTGCACTGAACTGCAGCTTTTGTTTTTCTCAGTTCTTGTCCCACAGGCAGCCATCAAGAAGTGCATCATCAAAGAACGTGTTTACAGAACCACAAACATCCATGGATGTATCAGATTATCATATTGTGCCCATAGAAATGCGACATATCCGCAATCTACCTTTTGATTTTGACCTATTCTACCAAGTAGGTCAGCGCCTCCTCAAATGTTTGATCTGTAAAGCAAAGGTCCTGCTGAGCACACCCGACTGGCTGGGAACTTGCAATTGGCCCGAGGGCTATGACACAACTAGGGTGTGCTTTCAATTGGCTTTTGCTGAAGGAGCAAATTACATAAATATAAACATATATTTACTGTATATTTATTCTTATCATTATTATTATTATTGTCATTATTGTTGTTGTGGTTGCTGATGGTGTTCTTGTTATTGTTCTTGTTGTTGTTGTTGTCGTCGTCGTCATTGTTGTTGTTATTGTTGTTATTGCAGCATTCACAGAAAAATATAACATGTGGATATAATATGATATAATATAATATAATATATATATATATATATGTGTGTATAAATAAATAAATAAATATATATATATGTGTATAAATAAATATAAATAAATATATATGTGTGTGTGTGAAATCTATTGCAATAGGCTATCGGATGCTATGAGGATGTAGAGGGATCAGGCCATACGTATGTGGGAGCATTTGCAAAAGCTGGTATTTGCAGTCTACGTCCTGCATAGGGCCCAATCCTCAGCCAAGGGCAGGAAACCGGGCATGATGGAATCCAATATAGTGCAACTGCATATTGTGCAATTGATATGGTGTCCTGTTGCTGCACAGCAGGCATTTTTTCGCCCACACATGCCCACACCGCCCAGACCAGGGTGCACCCAGAGTCACATGGGAAAGGCACTAAAGGATGTTCATAAGCTTGTCCGAGAATCTGAATGCGCCGAAAGCGCGCGCATTTTGCTCTTTGATCTGCTCCAGGGGGGCTGCAGGCTCCCGTTCGTTGATGTGCTTTGGAAATGAGCCTTTTAGCAGCAGGACACCCAGCGGATAACGCCTCGGAAATCCAAGTTGTAGATGCTGAAGTAGTTGACATCAATGTTTGTCCGGGATTGTCTAGGGACTTCTGCAGTGTCAAATCTTTATACCGACTGCAAAGCTCTGCGACACAGAAGCTGCAGTGGACTGTTTAGCTACTTGGGGCTATTATATAAGTCTTTTAAGTCCAAAACATTGCACGCCACATCCAGCTGCAAACTCAAATCAAACTGCGGCTGGGCTGACTGAAGCTGAAACAACAAAGGGAGCTCAGATGAACTCAGACAAAGCACAGCCGATTGCAGAATTCCAGACCCAACTTGTCACTGCAGCGCAAGAGAAGCGAATCAGCTATGGTGCAACGACTGGCCTGAAGGGCACAACATACTCAATACCAACAACATATGATCAGCTGACAGCATCACCGATCATGTGAGAAGCTATTGATTGCTGCGCGGGTAATTTTCCGGACGGGCCACGAACTGTAAAGTGATTCGCTTTACAAAAGTCTACAGATTTGCGGCCAAGGGGCATGGACAGGCGGGTTGGCACCAATCTCGATTGGTTTCCGGTGAAGTGCCACCGAAAGCCCCAGTAACAACAGTTCTTCGCACAAGTGGCTGCCTGGGTCTCGCAAAACTCCAGATGAGTGGGCTTGAAGCATGGCATTCTACAGACAAGAGTTGAACAACGGCTGAGCGTGCATCTCGAGCTGCTGGGCAAAAGTCTCAAAACATACGCCGGCAGTGCATCGAGAAGCGCTTCCTAAGACACACGCCAATGATGCCATGGAAATCAAATCGAGAAATCATGCAAGGCTAGAGATTCTAGAGATGGCGTCAAAGGGAAGAAGGAATGACAAAATATGACAAACATATACATTGTACATCATTGTACATCATTGTACATGGTGGGCACAAACTGCATAGAAGGCACTCGTCTCAACCTGTGTGCCATTGGCTGCCCTGCTGCTACAGGCCTCAGCAAACAAAACGCCTAGATAAACGTTCACAAACGTAGCCATCAAAAATGCCACAAATCATCTCGAACCTTAATATCCAAAGGCTGCAACACATGCCAAAAGCATCCAAAAGCAAGTTTCTTTGCAAGTTTAGTGGCTGGAAAGTCCAAGACATCCAGTCCGCAATGTTCCACGGTAGCACCTCCAACTGTGGCCAAGCTTAAGAAAGAGAGTTCAGTCAAAGAGTGTTAAACAATGTTAAACAATGTTAAAAACGTCTTCTGTGTTGGATCGCATTTCTCCGTCGCCTTTGGAAATAATTCCACCGCTGCATCGAAGATTCTTCCTGGGGCTATGACTGTTCATGCAAAGCAATCGATGAATGTCGTTGTAGGCAACACTAGGCGATGACTCGATGACTGCACAAAAAGGTTGACGGCTAGGCGATGCTAGGCGGCCCACTCACCGGCACAGAGCTCTCTGGTGCCATGGCTTGATGAAACAAAGAATGCGAAGCCCAAAGCGTACCACGCACCTCTAAGGCCTCAGCCGGGGTTGCCCAGCTTGTGTCTTTGTATAAGCTTTGGATGATGCAGGATTCACATGAGTGATGCAGTATGATCATAGGATATCATAGGGGCATATAGGATCGCATAGTCGCATAGTCGCTTAGGTGTACGAAGATCCACTGCCCCCATCTCGCAGATCGGCCTCTGGCCAAGGTGGCAGCGTGGAGCAGCCGGGTCTCAAGCGCTGTCTTATCCAACTCGTCACTTCTTCCCAGCCCACTGCCCCTGCAGGAACGTGCAATTATAATCAATTATATGCAATTATTAAGAATCAAGAACTTTGGCACACTTCAGCATACAGACTTCGAGATTGTCTGAGAGTTGCGAAGATTGTCCACTTGTGGCAGGCCTGGTCGTGTCACCATTCCGTTGGCCCAGAACAGGCAACGATCCAGAATGGTCAACGGAATCTCGCATCTCGCAGGGTCCAAGCCTCGCTTTCAGTTTCAACTGAGAGGAGTACCGCACAAATGGTCAAAGAAACAGTGCAACCGGGACCCAGCAAGACTCGTAAATTTGCAACTTGCTTTGCTTCTTTTACTCACGTTCATCGTTTAGGATCCTTTTGATCTCGTTGTATGAACGCTTCAAATTTAATCGGCTTAAACGGTTTCATACGGTTTCCCTGTTGTTTTCATTTCCAAGCTGCAAAGATGGCAAAGACCAAGTGCGGCAGCAGCAGGCCACGGGTTGCTGCCAGGTGCAAAGCTTGGCAGCTCCAGCACCAGACGCTCCCTGGAGACCACATGGAGACCAAATGGAGGCCACAGAAGAAAACAACGAAGAAAGGAAGAGAATAGGGCAAGAATAGGCTAAGGAGAAAGGACCAGACTCAGAGTGGGGAGATTGGCTCAAACGCTCAAACTCCAAAATTCCGACAAAAACATAGAAATGAAGAAAGAAGAAAGAAGATAGAAGAACTGAACCGCGGAGCACAATGCAGAATGCTTTGGATCTGTGCGGTTGGAAACAAATCGAGAACAAGTCTACATATCTGATGCAAGATTTCGTTCATCCTCAGAGACTCTACCAAGTCCATCCAAGTTTTGCCCGTTTGTCTCTTGTTTCACGTTGCCCTCCTTCGCACACTGTGAACAAACATGCGGAGCTCGCAGCTGTGATGCACCTCGGCCATGGCTCTGCTGAACCACGGGGAAAAATGCCAGAGCCAGGCCAGTCCTGCCAAAAAAACAAAAGGATGGTGATCACAGCACCTGATTTTAGCATATAACTTGCTGATGTAAGTTGCTCGTATACAAGCTTAATACATGCATCACATGTATACGCACAAAATTATGTTATAGTTTGAAGATGATTGTGGCATATTATATCCTATAATGTACTTGTAGTGCATTATATATATATATTAAATATATATATATATATATATTCTATATTATATATATATATATATTCTATATTAAATATATATATATTCTATATTATATATATATATTCTATATTATGTATATATTCTATATTATATATATATATATTCTATATTAAATATATATATATATTCTATATTATATATATTCTATATTATATATATTCTATATTATATATATATTCTATATTATATATATATTCTATATTATATATATATTCTATATTATATATATATATTCTATATTATATTTTATGTCATATTCATATTCTATATTATATGATGTCCGTGTTTGTATGTGCGTGTCTTTCCTTCTATCTGTCTTGGCTATCTTGGCTTGACAACTTGATCCTCCTGCTTGGACTCTGTGCCATTCACACTCCAACCTGACCAAATCGGCCAAGCCAGACCACACCCGTTTCACTGTGGCTCCTCTGCTGCACAAAGCAGCTCGAAAGCCAGCGCTGCTGGCTCAGCCAGGTCGTCAGCCTCTTCCTTCAACCTGCCACAAGCTACATCATTTCTACGTCCACTTTACCTGCAGTGTAATTACAATTCGTTGTCTGTCTTGAACGGGGTTTTTCGGATGTTTTCGATGTCCCGTTTGTAAAGTTTGTAATGAATCTGTGAAGAAACTTGACAAGATTTGACAAGCCAATCCAATCGAACCCAGTTCTGTGGCAAGCCTCGCTGCTAGCCATGGCAGCAAGGACCTCGCGATCTCAGGCAGTACTTTGCTACCGTGTCTCGGCGCTTCCAATGCCTGCATCGTGCATATCGACGCATATCGTGCATGTCGTGCATCTTTTTGGCTTCAAACTGTTTCAAGATGTTCCAAGCCGGCTTGCAATCGGTGCTAAAGTCGATAGCCTGCATAACTATGCTTACATTGCCTCACATTTCACAAGCTTGTGCTGTGCCTCGATCGGCACCGGCGTTGAGAGCTTCAAATCCTTAAATCAAATCTCTCTGTCTCTCCCCTCTCCGTCTGAATTGACTGGCAAGCAGATCCAAACACGGCCTCGCAAAGAGGCTATGATATGCTACGATTAAGCAGCTTCTGGTATGTTTGGGACCTACCAAGCCGCCCATGGCCTGAAACAAAATGTCTATGCCGCACAGTCGCGGGCTGTGTGACTGTCACCTGGTCCAGGCATCTCTGCCATGCGTCAGGAACGAAAAGTCCTGCAACAAGGGCAGAAGGGCAACTCGAGCAAGTCGAATCACAACGCATTGGCTGCGCTATGCCACTGACATCCAACAGATCCAACAGGTCCTTCTCCATCTCCAATTCCACTGGCATGATCTTCCTCTTGCATTCATCCAGGGAGACAGTTCTCCTACTAACATGTCACCTATTCCAAAATCATTAGACCATTTTGAAATGTTCACTAGCTGCTGCTTTTTCAGCAGGTGTCCTTGCCATCAACCGACACCTCATCATCCACTTCAGCATTTGCCAGTGGGAAGTTGGAAAGCGGTGCATCGATCAACCGAATGGAGTCGTGCTTGCCTTCGCCAGGAGGGCCAACTATCCGCACTTCTGCGGCACTCTGCACTGCACTCTGCCACACTCTGCACTATCCAAATCTCCCTAGCATAGATCGCCATGGCAAATGGAACCTACTCAAATCAGTGTCCAGTACCCTGTCCGCACCTTCCCCTGCATTTTGCCTCAGACTTTCTAGCCTGAGATTCAGAAGCACTGCTCGCAGCATCGGTTTACCCAGCTTATATACTAATCTCTCATCCGTCTCATCCCACTTCTGCCTTGCGGATTTCAACTCATTTCAACTCAAAATGGGAACAGGAAGCAACAGGAAGCAGATGGAAACAGTTTTATTGTGATGGGTCTTGCAATATCTTGCAATCATCACAATCCCGAAATATCTTCATCAATCTTCATCCAAGCGCTCCTGTTCCGGGTCTCCCTCGGTGGCACCTTCCCCTCTATCTTGATGTGAAGATCCAACCAACCAACAAACACACAAACAGACAGAAAAAAAACTAATGAATGAATTGAATGAATGGCAAACGCACTGCAGTTAGAATGTCATACGTACAGTATCATTCACTAGGGGTTCCCCACTGTCCACCGCCTTGTTTGTCCGAAGTCATTGATATGGATGCAATATGCTGCAATGTTAAGTTTCGCAAAGCGACGTCATTTACTGCAACATGTTACATACTAAATCAATCTAAATCATATTACTAAGTCATCCTTTATGATGGTCTCCAGCCTCCATACGGGCAAATGTTTGTCTAGCACACCAAAACCCAGCCAGTTGATCTGCTTGAGGTGATCAATCAGCAAAGCAGCTGCCGTTCCTCCAGTGTGGATACCTCTGCTACACAGGTCTTTGCCACACAATCGCGCAACAGAACGACAGAACGGCTAGAACGAGCATTGTTCTGCTAGCCAAATCAATTGTACCTTGACGGACCATCCTTGGAGGTCATCACTACGGATTCACGGTTTTTGGCACACCTGTGGACTGCCGAGAGGCCCATTGTTTGAAGTCTCCGAAGTCCACTTCCCTACCAGATATACCAGATATGGCTTCGATCAGAGGCGCGAGTCCTGTGCACGGTGGAGGGAAACAACTACTGTGTTCATGCGCGGCTGTGATTAGATGTGATTGGCAAAGAAGAAGGCACAAATAGAGAAAACTACAGCAAACAATCAAATAAATCAAATAACTAGTGTTTAAATGGACCCTTCTGGGTTTCCGGTGGCCACACGAAGTGTCACAACGCCAGTGATGGATGAAAGGGGTTTGGCGTAGCGCACTCAGCCCAGAAACTGTTTTCCGAGATCTCGAGCCCTCCCAGCTATTGGAGTGAAACAGAATGAGTTGTCCCTGCAGAACATGTGTGATACATGAGTGCTGGATGGGTTCAGCGAACACTTGACAGGACCCAAATACATCCAAATACAATGCAATGCATAGAAACCCGTCAAAATCTTGAAATGTCCCACACACGTCTTGACCACGCAAAAAGCCCAACCTTCCAAAACTTCACCTGCAGAAACTGCTTCTAGGGACTGCCTGGAACCCAGCGCAAGCTTCCCCAGGCATGTGCAACACACAAAAACAAGGCAGAAACATTATTTGTTTACAAAGTGTTTATCTTGCAAAAGCAAACAGACTCTCAGAAAATTTCAGTCGACACCTGCGTGCTCAATTGTCCCAGAAAGTGGCCGCCAGACTTGGACTTCTCGAGCGACGCGGAAATCTTTGATAATATCTTATATATCTTTAAATATCTAAAGATTTATCTTTGGCCGTGGTGTACTGTGGCTCCAACTACGCTGCTGCCCTGGCACTGAACCCTTTGTAGCTCTTTCAGGCAGTCAGCAAGGCAAACAGGATCAGCTCGATCTGTGAGATGCATGGCAATGAGGGCTTTGCCTCGTCCAAACCGAAACAACCACCCAGTGGACACCAACTTTGAAGAAATGGAATGAACTGGAGAAATTGCAAGACTTCCAAACAGTTTCCTGCATGAGTGCGTTGCTACATGAGTCAACCTGAGGCTTGTGTGACTGAAGTCGCGAGCACCTCCATCACTGCTTAGTTTTTTTCAGGTTGTTGCGTCCGCACTCAAAATGGGCTCTGACATGACATGTGCTCTTCTGCATCCAAGTTGCACGTCACAAGTGGCCTTAGATAATCTTGGATGAGTGAGATTCGCTCCAACCCTTGCTGCCTTCCTGTCATGTTTATACTTAAAGTCTTAAAGTTTATACATGCGGCAATTGCTCTCCAGCCCTGACCCAATCAGTTTCAACCGAGCAGCTGATCTGAAAGAAGTAGCACCGACACAGCAGCCGGGTGCCCCAGGAGAACACCACCATGCCATGGCACTGCATCCACTACCTCAATTTCAACATATTTCAACTGTCACATTGCAATACATTGCACTACATTGCAATACATTGCAGCGTAGTTCATGATGAGGTGACAGTTGGTTGATTCAGTTGATGCCCCACAAACATCCATAAACAGGCCAACAGGCCTTACACCGTCATCTGTGCGTCATAAATGTGATCCGATGTCGGACCTTGCAGAAAGAAGCTCCTTGCAGAATCTCCAAAGAATCTCCAAAGTCTCAACCAAGCTACTGGTGGAGCAGGCCACTGGTGGCTAATTGCTATGGCTTCTAAATCCAGCAGCACAACCTTGGCCATAGCACAATCTATCTGGTGCGGAGATTGCCACGAAACTTGCAAGAGAACCGCATAGATTCACAGAGCAGTATATCATAAAAACCAACTATCAAATACCTATATAGTTGTCTGTCTATCTGTCTGTCTTTCTATCCATCCATCTACCAATCTATCAAAGAATGTATCTATCAATCTATCTATCTATCTATGTATCCATCTATCTACCTATTTATCTAATTGCCTAGCGTTCTCTCTGTCGCTCCATCTATCTGTCTATTTATCTATCTATCTATGTTTCTTTCTATCTATCTAACTACCTTCCTTCCTTCCTACCTGTCCATCTATCTATCTATCCACCTTTCTTTCTTTCTTCCTTTCCTTTCCTTTCCTTTCCGTTCCTTTCCTTTCCATTCCTTCCTTTCTTTCTGTGTTTTCTTTCTTTCTTTTTTTCTAGCTATCCATCTATTGTTTATCTTTTTTTTACCGACTGTCTATCTTTCTACCTATCTATATAGATAGATTGGCTGATCTATGCGTAGTGTTTGTGTTTGTGTGTGGTTGTCTGCGTGTGTTTGTGTTGTTTGTGTTGTTAGTTCTGTTTGTATTTATATGTGCACATGCCCATACATGTACGGATCAATGCACAAGCGTCACATGATGTAGACGCATTGATGTCAAAATCCATACATGTACAAATGACACATGCAGTGCATATGTATATAATTGTGCGTGTATGAATATGACACTATATATATATATGTGTGTGTGTGTGGGTGTGTGGGTGTGCTTTTATGTGCATGTGTATATATATATATATGTATAATATGTGTGTGTGTGCGCGTGTATGATAATCATACATATACATATATGTGTGTGTGTGCGTGTTCATGCATGTTCATATGTGTATATATACTACCCGCAAATGACTTAGTCAGATGCGGACATACCCTCGAAAATCATACTCCTATGTCATGAGCAAACATACCCTTGGTGGTCTGGGTCCCTTACTCCTATGTCATCACAACAA
>Ga0126342_10004879_pt1 | contig 23145 bp, 19 predicted proteins | sample Cyp1metagenome_FD_92528 | JGI IMG/M metagenome (GOLD analysis project Ga0126342, IMG submission 92528) | Coral microbial communities from Lord Howe Island, Old Settlement Bay, Australia - Cyphastrea 1 metagenome | ecosystem: Host-associated > Invertebrates > Cnidaria > Coral ...
GCCCGTTCTTCTGCAACTTCCACACATACGTGATGCTACGCCACTGCACGTTCTTCTGCAACTTCCACACATACGTGATGCTACGCTGGGGTGGGGTGGGGTGGGGCAATAACGTTCATTGCAACTTACACACATACGTGATGCTACGCCACTGCCCGTTCTTCTGCAACTGCGACATTCATCAAGCAACTGTCTTGATTCGACTTCGGGCCTCTTGAAGAAGAAAAAACGCTGAGAGGGTTGTCGATGGAAAAGTTAAACCCGAGACCTCTTTTTTTCAGTCAAAATTGACGTTTCGCTATGGCGAAGCGATAATTTAGTAATAAATATGCGGACGGTGAAAATTCCGCCGGGATGTTTGTGCCATGCTGGTGCCATGCCGATCATCCTTAGATCATCAGGTGATTCTTTGGATCCAGGGCTCTTGGAGTTGGAGAATGAGAGCCTGGACGAGGAAGCAGGCCGGTTTCGGTGCTGTTTTGGATGGGGGAAGCCCAAAAATCACCATGGGTTTTCCGAGTTTTTTTAATGACCCTGTGGTAAAGTCAATGGTAAACCATAGCAGTATGCCATAGCATGTTTGTTGGACCAGAAATGACTGGTACAAACATGACCTATCTAACCCCATGTTGAAGAGCAACAACACACGTAGGTACTTTTTCTTTGTAATTAAGCTGTATGGGTAAAGCTTATGCAAGGGACAATTTCAACAATGTGGTACTATATGGTGCAGTGTAGTGACAATGTAGTGAATACCTTCATTTTGGGTACTTGACTGCCGTTGATAAAGGGTTCGCAGTTCAGAAGATCTGGAATTTGAGCAAACCACAAGTTGTTCACCACACGCGTCCCGAAGGTTTGGACGCAACAAATCTTATTCAAAACAAAAGTTATTGAGATCATCTTGGTGTTCGTTTTTCTTGTTCTCCTCCTGTTTGTTGGATGATTTTGCTGCAGGTCTCAACGTGGGATTGCCGTTGCCGCCGTTGTCGGAAATGCAACAGATGCATGGTACGCATCATGTGGGCTTGTTGCCCAAGCAAAATATGAGAATTCGGCCGGAAAGTTGTCATGGTTTCATTGCTGCAGTTTTTGGATGGTATAGGATGGTATAGGTATTGCAGTTGAGCAATGGTTGTTTAAGTCATCAGTTCGCTCCATTTTCCCACTTACATCCTCGCATATCGTGGCCATAACCAATTCTTCAGGATGTCATCCCAGTTATGCAATTTTCCCCCTGACCTCCCAAATCAGAGACATATATATATATATTTACAGTTTATATACATGTTCTATATCCAGATTTTGCATATGTTTGGCCATTAAAAGCCATCAATTGGCCATCTCCACGGCACGGCTGGTGGCCGGCTGAAGGATGTGGCAACTCTACGGGGAGGCCATAGAGTTGGCCTCGCAACTGCTCCCGGCGAAGCATGCTTTGACCGTCGATGCGCAGAAGGCGCGGCTCCGTGACCCTTGGCGAACGGGGCAGCCTTGGTGAATGGCGGCCATTAATATTCACACCATAAACCATGAATAATAAGCCATTAAGCCATGGTTTGACATTACTAGATGACCAATAGTTGACATTAATCTGGGTAAATTTGATCACGACCGAAGCCTGTTCTCCCGAAGCCCTGGAATCATGGGGAAATCATCGCCATTCATGGCCGAAGAATTCAGGTTAGCGAAATATTATCATGTACCCAGATTTATGTTGTTTGCCTGGTGAATTATAACAGAAATCTTGGGGGTATAGTTCCAATGGTTGGCTAATGACCTGGTGGACTATAACAGAATATAACTATCAAAGGATATATTCATGAAGATGATACAATGGTTAATGATCCAGTAGTTCCCTCCACTATTAAACATCACCTATATTCCAGTATTCCAGGGTGGAGTGTAGGGGATGAAATCACATATTTGGGACCATACAATGGGGATTTTCAATACTTGGAATTACACCACCATCAGTACCATATTTTCCATGTAAATCACTTGAGTGATAATTTTTGGCATAGTCATAGCGATCCTGCTGAAATGATGCATTGGTTTGCCAAGCAATCATCCCCTATCCCCCATAAAATTGATTAAAGTTGTTCGCCGAATCCGCATCTGAATCCTATCATCAGCTGGGGCTTAACTTCCAAGTGGTTTTTCATGGCTTTACCAGATGAAAGGCAATGTAAAACCCTGCCATGGAAAGGAGCATGACCATATATGACCATTTTTTCTAGCGCGTGCCATGTCTTACCACTTAGTCGATTAAAGTCATGGTTACCCTCTGGTAAACATACAAACAACAATGGAAAATCACCATCTTTAGGTAAATCAACGAACCAAATGGGCCATGTTCAATAGGAAACTGTTAGTCATAACCAGAGGGTATCCCATCAATATCTCATGATGCCAGTTGATATCCCATTGAACCACCATTAAGATCCCATGGAAAACCACCATTTTTCCATATGAAACCACCATTTTTCCATGGAAAAAATCCTGAAACATGGGGAAAAACACACTTACAGGGTGGGGCCCCATCCACCACTATTCCCTTGAATCGCCAGGCCGCGGCCAGCGCCCTGGACCGCTGGTCACCGGCGTCACCGGGCACCACGGAGGCCACGGCCACGGTGGCCACAACAGCCACGGCCACAGTGGCGTCGCGGGAGGCGGCCAGGGGTAGTTGAGCAGTGTTCAAAAGCCTGGTTGGTTGATGTTGGTTGATGATTATATATATATAAATAGAATATCATATTGATGGTTGATATATCATAGTTGATGGTTATATGAGTATCATATGATATATATATATATATACATCAAGACTGGTTGGTGGTTTGGAACATTGCTTTTATTTTTCCATATATTGAGAATGTCATCATCCCAACTGACTCATAGTTTTCAGAGGGGTTGAAACCACCAACCAGTATGGATCCAAACACTGTCTGAGAAGGTACAAAAAAACCTCCAAATTATAGTAAATTGTACCCCAAACACTTCCTGAGAAGGTACTTGGATCCATAGGGTATATATATATTATAATACAAGTATATATACATATAGGAATATCTGATATATGTATATTATATAAATGATATGGAATGATACTTTTCAATATACTGTTTTTTTTAATCCAAGAACGGGGAATCCCGTTCTTAACCAACCAGAGAGGGATTTTGAACACTGCTCAGGTGATGTTAATTGGAGATGATCACAATTCTGTGGTAGGAGTTAGACTTTGACTTTGAAACAACGGGTTTGACCGGTAAAACATGTGATTGTGAGCAGTTCTAACATATGTTTTTTTTTTTTTTTCCGAGTTTTACATGTTAAAGTAAACATACTTGAAATATTTAACACATGTTTTAGTTTTAAGTGATAAAACCGGTAAGTTATGTGAGCGCCAGCGCAAACAAAATGTGACTCTTTGAGATTGATGCAAACCTCAAATAGTGAACTTAGGATAGCCATGGACCACAACGCAGACTAGGCTTGGCACCTGCGCAAATCGAAGCGCAACATCCTTGGTTTTTTGTTTTGAATCTCTGTCATGCTTTACTCTACAGAATTGGATTACATTTGACTTTAATCGTCAATTTTCTATGTTCCCCACTTCATATATGATTGACTATCCCATAAAACATCCAGCATTGACCCAGTATTGACCCATTCTTAATCATATTGATATCCATTAAATTGCTGTATATCCCATCAATGGTTAGAAACTCATTGCTATCCCAGTATTAACCCATTACCAACCCATGAATGGTTGGTATCCACTGTCCCCATGTCTGCGGAGGACTCCACTGTCCGCGATGTCGCCCAGGAGCCTTCGGTGCCCGTCTCGTCCACGTCCACGCCAGCCAAGCGGAAAGGGTCGCTGCCATCCCAAGAGGTTCCGAAAGCCAAGGAGTTTTCAGTGGGTTACCCTCTGGAAAGTTCTTTAACAGCAGTTCAATAGATGTTTTACCATTAACCATCATTAACCATCATTAACCATAATTTACCATCATTAACCATCATTAACCATCATTAACCATCATTAACCATCATTAACCATCATTAACCATCATTAACCATCAGTTAACAGCATTTAATGGTTAATGATGGTTAATTAGTGGGTTAATGATGGTAAAACATCTATTATGGAAATTTAACCAATGATGGTTAATGACGGTTAATGGTTAATAGATGTTTTACCCACTAATTAACCATCACTAACCATTGATCGTCATTAACCATCAGATTTACTGGTATATGAATGGGTTACCCTTTGGTAATTTGACAGTTTGCTATTGAAAATTCCTGAACATGGCCCATCTAGTTCGGTGATTTACCTACTAAAGATGGTGATGTTGGATATTTTCATTGGTCATTAGGAATGTTCATGTCGATGATAATTTCATAGGATTGTTCATAGGATTTTTCATAGGATTTATCATGATTTAACGGGTCCAAGGGCTTTACCCTCTGGTTACAAATGATAAGGGGAGTGGTGGATGTTTCATGTTGTTTTTTTCCATTGACAATGGGGGCTTAATATGGTTCAATGGGGTATCAACTGGCATCATGAGATATTGATGGGATACCCTCTGGTTATTTAACATAGCTATGGAAAATCTCATATTTAGATGGTTTATGATGATCTTAGTCTATTAAAAGTGACGATTATTCATAGCTATGTTAAATAACCAAAAGATAAGTGTAAATTGAATGGTTAAAATGAGGGTGGGCCCAAGGGTCATGATGATGATAGTTACTGTCGTGTGATTGATAACACCCTTGTCATTGTAGTCATTTGAAAAGCATGTCCCCCTTGGGACCCCCAACATGAAGTCAATTTTGTTTAGGTAATTTAGACATCATGTGTTCATGGAAAGGTTTTATAGGTTCTAAAGATAGAAACATCCGTGTAAAACTACCGAAAAGACAAGGAATAACATGTAGATTATAGTTTTGTAAAATATACTTTCAAAGAGTTGGTGTACTTTGTTTCCAACCTGTACATTCATCATAGATTTGATTTTTATCATGCATGAAATGATGATGATTATCATGCATGATGATACTCATCACACTATTGAAATCAAATCAGATTTTGTTTCATTGATCAGCATGAATAGTCAATAATGGTCATCATCGAGATCAAGCACCGGTTATTCATGTATTATTAATATATAACAAGGGTTTGTTATCAGGACTCGCCGAAGTTGCCGGAGCTGGCACCACAGGAGGCCGGGTGGAATTTGATCAATGAAAATCAACGAAGACTGGGGGATTGAAGGAACAAAAGTTTACCACGGTCGATTCTGATCATGATTTCGCTGGAGACTCTGTGCCACCTGCGCCACCTGCGCAAGGCGCAGGATGACGAATTTCTGTCGCGGTTGCCATCCATGTTGTTGCTAAGATTGACAGCGGAAGGGGACATGGATTCAAACATAAAGTATCAATGGGCCCACAACATTTTGTTGGTCGCAGATATGCTTCAATAATGTTTTTTCAATTTCCTCCCAACCTGTATTGTATCCCCAATTTTCTTACAGTCCCACATGTTCACGCAACAGAACTCACTAGCACGCCACAATAGATTCAATCATGTTAGTTAAGGAATAGGATCCACCATCCCCAAGTTTACCATTTTTATGGGTGGTATCAACCATCACATTATGGGTGGTTTATGACATTGCTTTACTAACATTAAATGATCGTATGGTGCCAACTGGACTTTGAATTGAGGTGTTGGATCATAGTTAGTCTAAGGGAAATGTTTCCGAACTTGGCCTGACATCTGGTTTGGATGTGTGGTCAAGTTTCAGATTTTGGAATGGGTCAATTCCATTCATTCCAATGAAATTACCATATGTTTGGGACTAAACATCCCAAAACCAGTTATTTTAGGGTACCTATAGGGTATCAGGGTTTTGAGTCATAGGCATAATGTTGGAAATGTGCCCTGGATAAGTAGTCGGTTCGGAGTCAAACTTGTTCCATCATTCTACTCTTGCAAGCAGTCTTCTGGTATGGTGAGATTGGAAAGTGTTCGTATGTTACCTAAAATGTATCATCAAATTGTGATGCTGTTTGTTCTGTCCTACTTACTGGCAATCTGGCGAAGTTCTTCAATTACCCTCCAAACCCAAATAGGTACTACATGGAAAACCTACCCTTTATTGATAATGTTTCTAGGTAACCAATGTTTTTCCCACATTCATGTATATTCGAGCAAAGCTATAAATTATGTTGTGCCCCGACCCATGTTTAGATGGTTACAGACCAGTAGATCAGTAGATCCTTTTCTCCTGGGGTTGAATATGAAAACAAGTTGTTGACAAAGTCCATTTGCTACAACTGAGGCTGTCCAAAAATCGGAAGCTCCTCTTCAATCGAATCTGGGTTTGCAAAGGAACAAGGTGTAGCCTCCATAGCATCACCAAGTCATGATACGTCACCATGGATAAAACCTGGAAACTGTACAAACCTATACAGTTGCCTTCGATTGGTGAAACATATCTGGAATATCCAGGAAGTGATGTTGGAAACATCTGGAATCTGTAACACTTAAGTTTAGATTTCCTTGGCTATGCATTGATGTGGAGAATTCCCTGCGACTTGGGCCAGATGGGGTTTTTGGGTATAGGTGAACACAACTCTTTTGAGCCTTGCGTCAATGATGGGATTCACCAATCAAACGTGGAAGTTCCACCTTTGAAGGTGACAACATGGACAACTATCCAATGATGAGTTCAGCTAGAGTATTTTGTTCATTGAAACATTGAAAGTTGGAAAATTGTCGAACATCCATTGGAATTGTCGAACATCTCCATTGACATCTCTTAAAATATCCCATTGTTCTTTGGTTATCGCTACACGACTTCTCTGGGCATGGCTGAGGTAGCACCACTATGCCGAGCCTAGGGCTGTCCAGCCGCGAGAATGTCATTTCAGCGGACGAGAAGAGCAGCTCGCCAGTGACGGATGCGGAGCGATGCGGAGATGCAGAGATTCGGATGTCGGATACCCTCTGGAAATGCGGATTTAACATAGCTATTGAACATATGGTCTTTTTTCATGGGAAAATCCACTATTTCGATTGGGCCATGTTCAATAGTTATGTAACAAATTACCAGAGGGTATGTTCTTTTGGATGTTCTATAGTGGATTATATAAAGCAACCAATAACCATAACTTGATGACTTATGGTGATATAATGGGATACCATCTGCTTATTTAACACAACCATGGAAAATGGATGAAAATGGCCCATATATAGATGGTTTACCTATTGAAAATGGTGATGTTCCATGGCTATGTTAGTCATAACCAGGTGGTAGAATGGAATTGGGATAGAATGGGATGATAATGATTTCTCCGGGCTAATGCAACCCATTGCAGATCAATGATAGCCAGATTTACCGCCCCTGGGTGTTGGGAGCAACGATTAAGGTAGACAAATGGAGATGAATGGAGACTGGAACAACAATGGGGGAACCCAAGAAACAAAATGCGGATGTAACTCTGATCAACAATAGTATATTAGACTTAGACAATTATAAATATTATATGTCCCAGAGAGGGGTGATGATGGTGGTATCGGATGAGAAAGAAGCCACCATACATGCACAAAATGGGATGGTGCAAGTCCATGAAAAATGGGATGTGGACATTTACTGGGTAATAATATGATATAATATGTAATAATGCCTAAAATAACCCCATTATATCATATATATATATACCTAATTACTTATAGTAGTTTTCCAGGTAATATATCCATGAAAGTCCATGTTGGAAGATACCTATTACTTATTACCACCATTTATTAACTGCTGGTGTTTATCCCGCCAAAATTTTGGAGGGAGCTGGACCCCGAGGCAAAACGCGTCGCAACACCGATTCCAATAGTCACGGTGACTGGGTGAAACGTGCCCCTCCCGGTGACGTCTTCTACCGATCCTTGGCTGCGTCAGGATGTCAGGACGGTGGTTCTTTTCCTGATAATATGCCCCTTCAACATCTTCAACTGCGAAATGGCTTTGTGTTCAACATCTCCACACCCGATATGGGTCAGTTATAACCAGGTTGGGATGGGGAAAAAATTGCATAGCACCAGAGGCACTGTGGCTTTGAATCTGAGCATTAAACTCATATGTGGGTGAACGGTGTGTTTTTTTGATGTTTTGGGGTGTCCAATCATTTTTTTTTGTGGGAAAAGTCGAGTGTTTCTGGCATTTCCTTGACCATCACAGTGTGTTTTTTTTACAGCAGAAGGATGGCCATAATAAGCATTCGTTCACATCGCACCTGCCAATTTGGTATGTCAAAATTGAAAGTCCTGGGACCTGCAGATTGTGTTTCTGGGCTATTTTTGACCCAAAAAAAAAATCGTGGTATCTAAATTTGACCGCACCTGAGTTAATGCCAATTGCAGAATTCTATATATATATATATACATATATATATATGTGATTATGTGTGTGTGTTTTTTTTGATAGTAGAGTACCCTAAATTGTTTGGTGTATCATCATTTCACCAGCAAAATAGCAGTGGGATATCCACCATCTTCAGGATCGTTGCCTTGGAGCTTTGGTTTGCCGGGCAAATCCCCCAAGAACCGGCGAAAGAAGAAGAAGGCGGGGGGTGAGGGCTGGGGGAGTTGGGGAAGCCGAAATTCAAATGGGAACAAAATGAGAAAAAAGAGCGCCGGGAACTAGTCTACCTAGACCTAAAACAACCATTCTTGGAGATTGATGGAAGACCGAATGAAGCATGATTTCCCTACTGCAAATGAAAGATGGAGAGAAACAGAGTGGGTTCTGCAGCCTCCAATGCTTGGGATTTTGGATGCTCCTTCTGGGGGTGAAACCAAGGTTTTTGCAGATGTGCACGGATGGTCTTGATGCTGCAAATATGAATAGTGAGTCCTACAGCCCCAACTTAACTGCACTAGGTTTTTTGTCGGGAATGGGGCCTGCGTTTGATTCAAGGAACATCTTTGGCGAACTGTCCCCTCCACATCAAACCCATTCTGCGAGAAAACCTCATCTTAGCAAGATCACACAAGATCAATGTACTGTACCATAGTTACATCCATGTTTACTAATCAATGTTACCATAAATGAGGTGATCAATGTACTGTATCATATTACCATGATTATTGATCAATGTACTGTACTGTATACCTCATGTTTGCTGTTTACCTTAAATGGTGCCTTTTACCCATGAGTCGTACCCCTAGTCCTTCCATCCCCCCAACCCCCAGTCGGCAACGGCAGGCAGATGCCATGGCGACCCAAGCACACGATGGTCCCATCGACCCCTTCAAAGATTGGGCCAAAGAGTTCATGCACTTGGAGCCTTGGTGGCTGAAACAAAAAATGCGAGGCTGACTTGACCACCCAAATGACTAAATGGTGAGTTGATATTGGGGATGGTTCGGATGGTTTCTGAAATTGGGCATATTATTGGGTTTCACCACATCTTTTGATCTCTATATATATATTTTTTTTAATGTGTACGTCGTCTTTTTCTGTTGGTTAACTATACAAACATGATAAAAATCCTCTGGGTATCATCCCATCCACTTCCCATCCAACTTCCACAGTCTCGCCCCACTCATCCAACTCGGCTGTGAGGAGAACATGACGCTCTTCCAGCGCAAGCTGAGGACCTTGGACGGCATCAGCAGCCTTCATACGGACATGAAAATCGAGACCAAGCGCTTTAGGCCATGGTGGCTTACCCTCGTTGATGGAACCAATTTCAATGGGACGTGGGGAAATGGGATCAAACATGATGGAACAGTGCAGACAAAGAGGGGAATTCTACGGATGGTATACGCATGTATTGCATGTATCAACATTAACATCATCATCAACAACATTATAATACATGACCTTTTTACTCCCCCCACACTGTTTGGGGTTGCGGGGATAGTTTTTGGAGATACTGTAGATATGCTCCAAAATGGTCATTGAATGGGACCATGGGAAGTTGGTGAAGCATGGAATCTCTCGATTTTGGTGTCGTGAAGCTCCAAATGATGACATGGCCATTCTTCAAGAGGTGGGTCCACCGAAATGAAGCCATGGAGTGGAGAGTTGTCCTTAGGATGCCTCAACATTAGATATAACTGTCAAAACATCACGATTTGAAGGTGCCCAGAGTTGCATCAAGGAAGAACTCCCACAACTTGCCAGGCAGTTTATGCAAGATTTGGAACTCTATGGTGGTGAGGAGCAGGTGTGGCCAGCTGAAGATGTCAGGTGTGATGATGTGTGATGGGTTTGCCATGAAATCATCGGAGATTGGAAGATTGCCTCTGACATCGGTGTAGACTGGTTTACCATCATATTTTTCCATTAATCATTCATTAATCCAGATCCAATTGAATCCACAAATTTGGGGCCAAACCTTCCCCATCCTTTCCCCAAAAAGCAGTTGAAAGCCGCCAACCACCCAAGAAAACTCCACTCCAGGAGCGCTTGGGAAACAATCGGATCCTCTACACCGAAGCTGGAATGAAGGCCCTGCGGATGGGGCAGCAGCGCAACGAGCAGCTGCGAAAACAGGCCTGGCAGACCTCACCCTATGGGCAGAAGTTCATTGAGACTTGGATGATGGCGGCTGGAAGACTGGGGATGGCTGGGGAGGTTGAGATGAAGTGTGGTGGAACATGATGCTGACATAGTTGGGAAAAGCATCAGATATAGTAAAACACTTACTACAGAGATTTGAATTGTCACTATAATGAAACTACTGGCTGCCTGGCTGATGTTCTTTTGGCCGCTTTGAGATTGTTTGGTAGCCCCACATGTGAGTTTAATTCTCCAGAGTAAACATCTTATATTGAATCCATCCAAGACCTGCTTACATTGTGTTCGAGTTGGGGCATCCCAAACACCAGTTCATCTTCGAATATTTCAGCCATTTCCAGCAGTTTATCCAGATTCAGCAGACATGAAACTTAAATGAATTTGGCCTTGCTCAACTTGTAAGTGACATGTTTGAACAATTCATGAAATCACATGATATCACATGTATTATAGTACCATCAATAATATATGTCGCACCACCATCAAACCAACGATATTTTGGAGCATTGAAAAATTGTGATGTTCCCAAGTTCAGGAGCCATCAGCCAGAAATGACCAAGGAGAGGGAGAAACAGCTCTTTGGATACTACGGTTTAGGTATCTTGGAGACCCAGGAGACCTCCCGTTGTTTGAACCACGGGACCTGGAACGCCCCGACGACACATTGCGGAAATCCCCCAAAAAATGGGCCGTTGAAATGGGAGAATCATCTATAGATCCATCTGTGATTCCCACAGAGTGAGCTGAACATTGTTTTTTGAATTGAGTGCGAAATTAGGAGTGAATTGTATATATCGGATGATTTTTCACGAAGCAATGTGGTGAGCATCTCCAATTGCATGGAATCGCAACTGGCCATATATCGTCCCGGCAAAGTCATTGTGCAAATGAAGCTGGGTGCTGGAAGATATGTGGAGACAGGAGAGTAATTATTTGGAAGGAAGTTTTGTATATTTTTGTCACACAAAAAAGGCAACAATAGGATGTTTTATCGAAGATTAAAGCCGTCCTTCGGTGGCGAGGGATCTAACGAATTTGGACCCATGCCAGATGGTCAGAGTCAGAGTTATCATACCCTACTTGCGCCAAACTGCCAAGCCATGATGAAAACAACACCTGCAGTGTGCTGCAAGTTGCGAGATGCAGGATGCAGTTGGGGTTCCTGTTCTGGCGTTGTGGAAGCCCATAGAGATAGGAAATTCTTCTCTGAGTTGTTTTCGGACTTCTACTGGAGGATCGGGCGTCAGGATGCTAATTCTGATTTAGATGTTTTCAGCCCTTGAAATGCCTTTACTGCCTATCTATCAACATGGTAAGAATAAGTGGTCGTGTCGAGATGCAGTTGCGCAATGATTCATGAGTTTCCACTGGAACATGTGGAACATGGACCCTCACTATATCATTTACATCAATTGATCATCAATTATATAGACATTCTTCATTACCCTCTGGTAAACTAACATAGCGAACTGGAAAAATCCACCATTTCGAGGGTCCACTGGGGTTGTGCCATCGCCCACCGGTGGATCAGGCAAGCAGTACGAGAAAGGTATCGATGTGACGCTGAGAAGTCTTGGCACGACGTGGTCGAAAGATGAAATGACTGGCTGTTTCACAGAAGACATCAAAATTAATGAGTATTAATATTATGAAACATCATATGCTTATTTATAACAGATCATATACTATGAAGTTCAGGTGGTTTAGATTGAGTTTCATTTTCCCAAGCAACATGATTAATTAAAATTCATTGCCTAGTTGTAGTACCTTAGATGGTTTTCCCATTAAAACCTCCATTGATGAGGGATTTTCCATGGCTATGTTAAATAACCAGATGGTAATTGCCTAGTTGCACCTTAGATGGATCTCTTAAGCTGGATATGACCAGTCGGATGGATCCCAGGAAATGTTTGCGGAAGCTGATGGAAGAGTCCTTCAACCGCACGCCTGGTGAACGGATGAGGACGCCTCCAGAGATCGAACGGGGCCGAACGGGGTACCCCCAAATTTGATACCCGGAGGAAAAAGAATGAGGAAGAGCAGAAGAAGAAGCAGGAACTGGAGGAGGTTCCGATGAAGAAATCTGTACCAGCTGGTTTCATCCTAGCGCTGCAGTACAAATTGTTGGTTGAAACGCTGGAGGATCATCGGAGGTTGATGATGTTTTGCAATTCAGCGTGTGCAGATTTTCGGACATTCAAGCCATTTCAAGCCTTTACAATAGAGATGTCATCATCAGATGATGTGGTATGAATCAACATCTAGATGTGGAACCCCCTTACTAAACGATGGTGTCTGGAGGGGTGTTTAATATTTGGGGGGGATGGGATTGAAAACGCGTCAAAAACACCGTGAGTCTCACTGCCTTAATCTCAAGTCACAGGCCGAACAGCAAAAGAGTGGGGAAGCTCAGAAATTGCCTGTAAGATTCGCCGGAAGATTCGCTGAGTTTCAATAGAAGAGCAACCCACACACTTGATGGATGAGCTTTCAAGGTTGTTGAAAGCTTGTACTTCAGCCAGATTGTTTACAAACCTCAAAGGCCACCATCTTTCAGCAAAAATTCCCAATGGTTATCATCATGTTCCGTCATTTCCCCATCAAAGACATGGCTTTTGGATGCTTTTGGGGATTATCCAGTACCCTCAGGAAATTAAGCCTGGCTAGAAAATCCATGAAAATCCCGCATGTGTAAATGTGTCTTACATTGTTTTTTAATACATATGCTTTCCCATCCCCATTTTATGGAACTCAGGGATTTCCCAGCAGCCTAGGAGAGCTGGCCAAGATCGGCTTCCGCAGGCAGAAAACCTTAGCGCGGGGGAAGACCATGGCCAAGGTGCACCGTGCCAGCTTCGCTGCCGGGGTGGCCGTGCCGGATGTGCGAAGGGTGGATCGGAACAAACACTTGCTGCTTTTTTGGGAACAACTGAGCTGTACTGAGCTGAAAGTTGGAAAACCTAACATAAAATTATGATACATGGCTCATTTATATATCATAAACGTAATATAAATGATGTCTTCTTTGATGGCTCAGGGGTCTTTTCATGAAGGTCAGGCCACTGAGGTTGCATGATCCAGGCAGGTGGACATTGAGCATGTATACTTATAATAAGAAGCATTGTAGACTGAATAGGTCAATTGATATGTTAACATTCCAGTTTGGTGTGTTTCTGTGGATACCCGGTTTTCACAGATCGTTTTGAAACGATCGTTTTAGCCAATAAAAACCACACTTTTCTTCAACTCGATTTGAACACCACCCTAGTTCCAAGATTTTGGGGGCTGCAACGAAGGGCTCGATGGCTCGACGGCTTTTTTGGTCAGGTGTCCAGCTGACTGTAGCTCGTAACGGTGACGCCGGCTGCGCCAAGAGAAGTTCAGACGGAAGTTTTTGGAGTTTGGCGAAAGAGATGATAAATGATGATGAGGATCCAGGAAGTTCTTGATTTTTTTTGGGACTCAACAAATCATCCAAAGTTGCTTATTTGTTTTTCATGAGAAAGCAATGGTTTGGGGATCTCACATTTTGGGAAAGCCCCATAAGAGGTCATGTATCAGGATTGCCCCTGACCATAAATGAAAACACATGGTGATTCAATAGAAACAAGTGGTGACCTCAAGATTCAACATAGGTAGAATTGGGGTTTGGATGAACTGTAGGCTGCAGTTTTCCCAATGCACATTTCTTTGAGTGGGACGTCACCACTGTACAAGGCTCAGAAGGATATGTTTGAAAGTTAGGGAACAACGTTGAACAACTCTGGCACCGACCGTACCAAGCCATTTTCAAAATATGTTCAGATAATTTTCATATCCCATAGAATCCATGGTGCTGGTATATATGCTAACATTTGGGGTATATTGATGGGATCCATGGAGCACCATATATAGCAGCACCATGGATCCGTCATGGGTATTTCGTCATACCTGTTTCCCCGTTTCAAAGTGGCCAGCCGGCGCGGGAACACGCTTACGTCGCGAAAACTGCGCCTAAGAAAAACTGTACCGGATTTCCACCGAAAGGTGAGATCCGTCGGAGATGTGTCAACGGTATGGCATGGTATGGCAATGGAGATCCCTTGGATCCAGAATGGATCCAGAATGGATTTGAATGGTTTCTATTGTGGGGGAGTATGGTTTTTGCCACGTTTTTTCGTGACCTTGGCAAGACGAAGTTCTTGAGACATCTCCAGTGATAGGCGTCTCTAGGACTTGATCTTGGAAACAAAAAAAATCGAAATCGCCTGCTGCTTGGGGCCTTGAGATAATTACCCTCTGGTAAATGTTTACATAACTATGGAGAATCACCATTTTTAATGGGAAAATCCACTATTTCTATGGCCATTTTCAATAGCTATGTTAGATTTAATGCTATTGAACATGGCCATTTAATGCCATAGAATTAGTGGATTTTCCCATTAATTTGCATGGTGGATCTTTCCATAGTTTTTTTGTGTTCGTTTACCAGGCCTGGTTCAACCACCAGAAAAACTGGGTCAGCTGTTTTTGTGGAGTCGAGAATCGACCTTATCGAAACTACGCCTGTAGCGATGCAAAGGATCATGATTTATAGAGTCTACAAGCCTGTAATGTTCAAAAAGTTGTTTTGCTTCTAGATCTAAGTTGTTCTTGTTCTGATGCCGGGGTCCGAAGTGTAGAGTCCCGATCACAATGGAAGAACATGTGTGATGGTACTGAGTGTTTGAACTCTTGCATCTTGGTAGCCGCAGTGGGCGAACTTTCTGTGGATGACTGACTCGGTGAAGTTCTGAAACAAATGCTGCATGAATAACTCTCTCGGCCTAATTACAAATCGTTTCAGTTCAGTTTCAGCTGGAATTGCTCTGTGTATCGCAGGCAGTTGGTCTCCCGTTTTTAAGGGCGGGTCTTTGTAATTTGTATGCATCCCACTATTGCCAACTTGCTTTTAGACATGAAATGCATCACCTGAACCAATGCACGCAGGAAGAACGTATTGCAACACATTCACATTGGGTCCAGGTTGCTACCTGGGGTTGTGTTTTCGTGGAGTTTCGTGGAGTGTTGTGGAGTTTCGGATGTCACGAAATGTTTCCACCTTTTGGAGCACTGCATCGATGCCCAGTTGTTCAGGTTAAGGCCTCAGACAAGAACAGTTGGCCAGATGTGATCAGTTAACCTTCCAATGGACCGCTGTAGTCACTCTGAAATGAATTATATATATATGATATATATATATACATATATCATATATATATATATATAACATTTATGATTTATCAACTAAAATGTTTCAAACACTGAAAAAACATAGGACATCAATCAAGTTGTCATAGAACGATCGTCCCCTCGTCCCGTAACGGAGATGCTGCGCGTGGCCTCGCCGTATGTCGATCTCTGTGGTCTCCTCGGATGAGGTGCGACCACCTTTGGGATGATCTTCTGGGGATTTACTGGATTATTATACCGTTAATATACATGTATATAGTATATAGTATATAATTACATATATATAGTATATAATTATATACCCATATTCTGGGGACTAATCATACTACGAAAATCACGGGATCTATGGTCTGGGTGACTGTCCCAGGAACTGCAGGAACTGCAGGAACTGCAGGACGGAAAGAGGCGCATCGCACGCGGGAGCAGCGGCATGTATTCGTGGCCCTAATCTCCAGTTCTCACGTTCTTGGTTTTTTGTTGTCAGTTTCAACGTGCTTCCCTTGTCAGTCTTGTCTGGGAAGATATGTCCATTTCACGGAGATCCTATAGGGAGCTCTGAAACAAAGACATGCTGAGGACAAATCCGCAATGCCGGAGCAGCATCAAGGCAATCATAGATCTGCTGTTTTGTTATGTTTTGTTTGTAGAATCACACCAAAGCATATCCCAATGAATTTTCCTCTTGCAGGCCCATTTTCGTTGCTTAGTCTTCTCCAAAGACAGCCAATGTTGCAAGTGTGCGAGTGGGATCTCACCTATATGACCATTTCACAACAAAGTAGACAATGATATGTCTGATATGTCATGTGTCTAAATATCAAGAAAACAAACATTATTATTTACCATATTTATATATAGATTTGATTATCTCATAATCACTAGCAGTTCAACAAGATCATTCTCTAATATCATGTTTGACTTCGGGGAGACATCACCGAACAAGGTGCCTGGAAAGCTCAGATCCGGTCCATCCAGCCCCGGAAGTTCTTGAGGAGCCAATACCGGATGCTGGGACGACCATTGGCTTCTTGTGTCCACTTTATGGGCGATGAAGCCCTTTGTTATGGCCATTTTGGGGTACCCTCTGGTAAACTAACATAGCTATTGAAAATGGCCATTTATAGTGAGTTTTCCCATTAAAAATTGTGATTTTCCATAGCTATGTTTCTTTACCAGAGGGTGGTCATTTTCAGAACGTGACCTTTTTCATGACGAGTCGACGAAGTTCGTGACGAGTCTCATCACTCGCCGGTAGGTTGTCAGGATGTGGCCAGCAACTTTGAACCATACTGGACCACTGGGTATCTAGCATGGCTTCATATGATATACCAAAATTAGTTGGTTTCCCATCGGCAAAGTGGGACGCCATTTTTCAGCCATTTGTCCGGATCGGGATGAATCAAGAAACATGTCGTTCCACGAAACTATAGGATTCAACTTGAGATTTATTGATATCTGATAATATGAGCCATAGGATCCATGTATGCTATATATGGTAACATTTACCATCAATATACCCCAGTCATGTTAGCATATATACATATATATATATATATACCATACATGTCATACATGGACCCTATGGGTGATATAATATGAACATGTTTTTCCCAGAAACAGGTCCATTGATTTACTCACACTGGTTGAAACATGCCGCGGCTGATCTTTTTATTCAACTCATGGCAGGATGTATCATCCTCAGCGTCAGCGTGGTCAACGTCCGAAGTATCTGGCTTTTGCTGAGTCGTTTCCATGGAGGAATTCGTGGCTATTTTTTTTGGAAAGTCCGCTTAATGTGTTGAGCAAATCCCACGTTTGAATCGGGAATCTATGGAGTTTGTTGTTTGGCTGTCTTGAGCGAATCCGAGAGTAGGATGGGTCAGCATGATGATTGGAGATGTGAAAGAACCGATGTTGGCAATGATGGAGACGGTAAAACGAGGCATCCGTTGGATGAAATTCATCCAAGGCGCGACCCTTGTCTGCGGCCAAACAGACAAAGTTAACCTTCGGGACTCAAGGTGCGCGTGACCCTTTTGGTTGCACACTGCTGACCTCTAAAAAATGATTGTCTTCCAAATAGATCCACATCTTCCAGCTTTTTAGGGGGTTATGTTCTATTTTCTAGTGTTTTCTGGGAATAGAAACCACTGTGGTGACATGTCCCTGGGTGTTTGATTGCAGTTAGTTCCGTACATTTGATATTACTATAGGTATAGAAGGTGTACCTGTGAAACCAGCATCATGAATCATGCCTGAACAAATCCACCATCATATCATGGTTTCCTTGATAATGGCATTTTTCGACCTGGGTCTAAATCCTGATACCCCCCGTGAAGCTCCCTTAAGCTTGCCAGTGTGTTGTACCTCCTGCAAACCAACACCCAAGAATGGTGGAGGATGAGTTCATATTGAACAAAATATAACACAACAATTTTTGGAGGATGATTTCATATTGAACACCCAACAAAACATAACAAAACATATCAACTTTGGGTATTTCGATGTCGCTTTCAGTCTCCACTTGGGTGGACCTTAAATTGTCGGAGGCCCATCCAACGGTGCGGTTGACCCGGCGAAGAGACGCTGGAAGAAAGACGTGCTGAAACCAGAGCGTGGTGCACCAAGTCGTACTGGACAGGGATGGCCGGTCCAATGGGCTGTGAGGAATCCTTTTCACCGAAAATGTGAGGAAAGTGGTAGATGTATTTGCTAATATGGCAACTATAGTCGACTCGAATGAAAAAAAACCTTATAGTTGATTAATGTGGGGGTTCCATTTGGCTATGTCTCATGATTCCTCAATAATATAATTGAGGAGTATCCCCCTTCAAGAAGCCACGCTGGGTGATTAGTTCACCTGCTTCATGCGCTCCATCTTTCTCCACGTTCGAAGTGCAGGTCGGAGTTGAGATGAACAGATTTTCACCCGTGCATTGCATTGCACAGTGGCTGCAAAGGGCTGATTCGAATGTTCTTGCACATTCTATCATTGTCAATTGTGTAGTTAGTCTATGTGTAAATCAACGAAATGTTACCCTCTGGTAATTTAACATAGCTATTGAAAATTGCCATTTATAGTGGATTTTCCCATTGAAAATGGTGATTTTCCATAGTTATGTAACAGTTTACCAGCACCTAATGTTAATCCAAACACCCATTCAGCCGTCGACATCCGTGGACGACACGACCACCCCCTTGGTCACAATCAACGGCAGGAGACTCCAACAAGGAGAATCTTTCACTTTCACGACCAAAGAAGGGCACCAAGAGACCTTTGATCCCATCATTCCTGCAGCTTGGTGGCTGTGATGGGAACATCATCTACCCTCTGGTAATTTGTTACATAGCTATTGAAAATGGCCATTGAAAACGTGGATTTACCCATTAAACATGGTGGATCTTTCCATAGTTTTTTGTATGTTTACCAGAGGGTACAAATGGTGGAGTTTGGTGCCCATAGTGGGGACATGGATGGACCTCGGAATGGGCAGATGTCCTTAAGTTAGCCTCTGATCAAAACTGACACTTTGCGAAAATGGCCCATTGAGGATAAAGCCAACAAATGGTGATGTTCCATAGCCTACCAGAGGGTATCTTAATTTAATTTGCAAATGGTCCAATTTTGTTTCATGTTAGGACCTTTTGGGCTTCGTGTTACTGGCTATGCGTCACTGAGTGCCGAACCTGTCAAAATCCACGGTGCAATGATTTCAACTTGCAAGGGACCCATGACAACCAACTCGGTTTATGCCGTGTGAGAACCCCAGGTTTAGACCTTGTGTGTAGGTTAAGTCCAGCACTAGGTCACTATAGGAAGTCTGTCTGTCGCCCACATCCGCTACTCCGAGGTTTCAGGAAGCTCAGAGCAGCAGCGTTTCGGAGACTCCACAAGAGGTGAGCGGCGCCAATGGAATGGATCCCATGGCAATCATGGCATGGTTTCTCCATTTTTTCTTGTACGAATCCAGAACAATCAGAACACTCTCAACCAATCAACCAGCTATCATTGGAAGTTTCGAGCTGATGTGTTCCTGCACTTCCATCCAGGTCTTGTTTGAAACAATAAACACATCCATGCTGCTGTCATTGAGACGGGTTTCCTTAAGATGTTGAAACCATCGTTGCTCCAGTGCTGTTCTTTATTTTTCTGTGAAGGTGGGGTTATCCAATAGGTGATCCACCAGTTCGTTCCGTGGTTTTCCCATGTTTTCCCGTAAAAAACCAGGGCGATAGCATGGTGTTCCCCACATCTGGCTCCGAAGACCGAAGGTTGAGGTCTTTATGACTGTGGCAGGGCGTCAGGACAAAGGTGGGCTGACCTGGATGGTGACACATTGTGGCTGCTGAAATCTGCTAAACTTTGACTAACATGGAAGAAACATGTGGGAAAACCATGGGAAAACACACTAGAAACCATCATGGGACAAGAATGGAAAAGAAATGATCCAACAGATATCCAGAAATTGCAGGGTTTGATTGAAATGAACTAGGTAAACCAGCTGGTGAACGGTGAGCCAATGGATTTTGTTAGCCTTGTTAGTGAAACATGGAGGAATTATCCTATCCATTCCTATCCCACTAAAGATTAACATGTTCTAATTTCTATAACTCCAATCGCTGCTTTCCATCGATGTGGCTCCTTTCCATAGTCACGCATTGTTTAACAGCGCAACAGCAGGTGGCTCAGTGACGCGACAAGTGACGCTGGAGGAGATGGAAAAGTTGGTGCGGAGACCCGATTTTTCCACCTGAAGATGACCTGCCTGAAAAAACCCACTGGATCCGATTCGTGATTTGTGGTATCTCCATTTAAGGGGAGTTGGACATCTCAAAATTAATCACATATTAATATATATATATATGTATTATATAATATAATATGGGTATGATGGTATAGAACCAGAGTTGATTGGTTCTATACCATCTATGTCTTGTAGTTTTTAAAACCTAGCCCTTCAACCATCCCCGCCAGCGTCGTGGCGAGGTTCCGGTCTCCTTTGTGCCGCAGCTGCTGCCACCAGCGCTGGCGGATCATTTCCTGCGCAGCTTCCAACAGGAGGCGATCGCTGGGACGTTCACGGACGGATGTGCCAAATATGCGGGGTACATGTACCTTCTGGGAATCCAACATGGCTATAGGCGAAAATCATCCAGCTGTAGATGAGCTGTAGATGATTTGACCATATTTGACCTATTATATATAGTGCACTATTTTTAATGGTCAGGTTTGTGTCGATTCCAATTCATCGAGGATCAACAAATCATGGTGCTTGATCAACTCACCAATCCAACGGACAAGATGGAGACGGATCAACTTTGGCAACTGGCTGAGATTTTTCCAAGAAATAGCCGGCTCACAGGGTTTTTTTTGAAGGCAACAAACTAATTTTCCAAGCCAATTGTGTGTACAATCAGATGCAATCATTGGTCAAAATTGCACTGGCTGCTTGAGAATTTGGTCATTTGGTTCATCTTTATTCAGTTGACATTTATGGACATCAAAATCGTGGTGCCCCTCATAGGGTTTGCGATGGATTGTCTTGTAAAACACCTGGGAGATCAAAAACTGTGCATTTCCATGATATTCTTTCGGCATGGGAAGGAACATGGTTTGCCTCAAGCAGATGGCAAACAAGTTGGCTTGGACTCCTAGGTATTCTTATTGGAATCCCAACCTGAAGCTACCTATGGATTTCTTGGCCTTGCGATGGTGAACTAAGCGTTGCCAACCGATCAATGTGAGGCAAAGACGTGGCATACATCCAAGCAACTTGGCGATGGCGGCGGAATGGTGGCCAGATATGTCCAGGGGGGTTGATCCAAATGAGATTGGCATATCCCCAAGCATTCCACGATCATTTTTGATATAAAAAAATGGTTCTGATATAATGGTTATATCATAAGATATAAACTATGATACAAACTGGTTCTGATATAATGGTTCTCTCTTTTGTGACTATTTCTGGCAAAGGTAAGGACACCTTCTGTTGAAACCATCAGCCAATTCAGTACATGAAATTTCCTAATAGCGGCCCATCGTTGATAGTTGATATCTCCAACTTCCTTTGTTGCCTCTCATTTCTCCCTTGATCTGTTGGGTTTTTTTTATCGCCACTGACCACAGGCGTTGGCTCTACGAAAAGGAGATTGAGCTTTGGTGGCAAGCCATCAGACTGTAGGAACTCCTTGCGCTGTCAGAGAAACCCGGTCGTTGCAACCCTTCTGTTTTTTGTTTGTATTAGCACATTATCCCATTAATCTTGGAAACCATCACATTTATGGTGAAATGAACCCATTGTGCATTGATCCCATAAAAATCGCACATGTTCATTTCTCAAGAGCTTATTTTGATCGAGGGGTAGCTCAACCACCGTGGCAGTGGGACCTGTCAAACTTGGGCAGCTCAACGATTGGAAGCTTCACCATGAGGACCAATGCCAGCATATTTGGGGGGTTCCTAAGATGGAGAATACCCAAAACCATGGGAATTTAAACGCTTAATTACTAAAACGCTCCAATTCATTTGGGATGATTTGGGGGTACCCATTTCGGGAGACCTCATTTGGATTCATTTGGGAGACCATCCATTGATGGTATACCATTGGGTGCGGTGGATCCAACATGTCGACAGTCCTCGACATCAGGAAAGCCACCGTGTCGAATCCGGTTTCCGCCGCCTGGCATGAAGCTACCCCCATGGGAAACCGGGAAACCTCCAACTATCGCTGGTTGATGTCCCGGTTTTTTTCTGCGTTGGATCCCCGTGGTTTGTTGGCTATGTAAAAGGCAATTTGGTATATTTCTTGGTTATTTGGCTATAGTTTTTATATGTTTTTATATCTTTTTATAGTGTCCCATTTTGGTCCTTCACTATTTCCTTTTCATGGGGAAAATTCCTGCTTTAGCCACTGATTTATGGTTAATCTTTTGAAGGTCAGACATATTTGGGTTATGGACGTTATCGACATAACTAGTTGTGTTGCTTTCATTTCACCTGGACAAATAAATAATGACCAATTGTCTCGTGTTTTCAGAGTTTATCCCAATGTTGCACAGTAACAGTTTTATTGTGCATCATTAGCAAACTCATCCATTTGGAAGTTTCCTAAGCCATGGGGGTACCCCAAATCATTTCCTTATTGAAACCGTTTCCCTATTGAAAGCCATGGTGACTTGGGGATCCATGACTTAAGAAACATGAAGAAACCATATGAGATACGGTCAAAATAAGCGTAGATTACTTTAGTAAGGGAGGGTCCAATCGTGTTGAGAAAATGCACCAAACCATGTAAAGCGATAGGGCCCCTCCCAAAAAGCGATAACCTGTAAC
>Ga0126342_10004880_pt1 | contig 23145 bp, 27 predicted proteins | sample Cyp1metagenome_FD_92528 | JGI IMG/M metagenome (GOLD analysis project Ga0126342, IMG submission 92528) | Coral microbial communities from Lord Howe Island, Old Settlement Bay, Australia - Cyphastrea 1 metagenome | ecosystem: Host-associated > Invertebrates > Cnidaria > Coral ...
AAGGTTTGTGTACTGCTGCATGCTCATGTTTTTGATCCTTTCGCCCGATTCGTTTTCACTTTACGTTTCACACACTGGGACCACGTATTATGTTTCACACTATTTCACTCGCACACTACCCTTCCAGGGAGGGTTAACCGGCTCCTTTTTTGGCACCGGCGCCATGGGCAATATTGTTATCACCATGTTTCTCTTGCCACATTCGAGGCCGGCACCGGCGCCAAAGAAGTGCTGGTGCCAAACCGGCCCCTCAGAAGTGCTGGTGCCAGCTCAGCCTGTCTGCCCGTCCCTGGCCTTTGCAAGTGGGGGGCCAGCGTCCTGGCCGTGTGCCGGCATTTTGTGGCAAAAACGCGCCGGTGCCGTAGTGTCAGCGTCTTTGTGGCAAAAATGTGCTGGTGCTCGCGGTGTCGCCGCAGTGTGTCGGCATTTTTTGTGCAGAAATGCCTGGTCAACGGGGAGCTTTCAATATTGTGCCGCAGCAGGGGCCGGGTTCGCACACTAGCTCGCTGAATCGGGGAGCTCTCGCAGCACAGTGATGTTCCTAAATTGTGCTGGTGCCGGGCTTCCGGGGTGGGGCCGTGGCGTTTCGGGGAGCTTTCGCAGCACAGTGCATTGTGCTGGTGCCGGGCTTGCGGGGTGGGGCCGTGGCGTTTCGGGGAGCTTTCGCAGTACAGTGACAGTTCCTATATTGGTGCGGGGCTGTGGCGTTTCGGGGAGCTTTCGCAGTACAGTGACAGTCCCTATATTGCTGGTGCCGGGCTTCCGCGGGGTGGGGCCGTGGCGTTTCGGGGAGCTTTCGCAGTACAGTGACAGTTCCTAATTGTGCTGGTGCCGGGCTTCCGGGGTGGGGCCGTGGCGTTTCGGGGAGCTTTCGCAATTCCAAATTGTGCTGGTGCCGGGCTTCCGGGTGGGGCCGTGGCGTTTCGGGGGGCTTTCGCAGTTCCAAATTGTGCTGGTGTCAGGCTATGCGGTTGTGGCAGCCTATTTCGTGTGCCAGGATCAAAGGGTTAGGAACTTTCGCAACGGGCGTCGTGGCAGCCTGTTTCGGGGCGCTTTCGCAGTACAATGACAGTTCCAACAGCTGGTGCCGGGCTTGGGGTCGTGGCAGCCTGTTTCGCTCGTTGTGCGCCGGGGTTTCGGGGAGCTTTCGCAGCACAGTGGCAATTCCAAATTGTGCTGGTGCCGGGCTTGCGGGGTCGGGGCAGATACAGTGACAGTTCCAAATTGTGCTATATAGGGGCTTGGGGTAGCCTGTTTCGCTCTTCGCTGTGTTGGTTCGAAGGGGATTCCGCAGCACATGATCGACAGTTCCAAATTGTGCTGGTGCTGCGCGCGGGCCGCGGGGCTTTCTCGCATGCTGGTACATTAATGACAGTGCTGGCCAGCACCGGTGCATGCATGCTGCGGCTGGTGCTGCTTGCCTACACGGTGCTGGTGCCAAGTGCAGTCCTGGTGCTGGTGTCAATATTGACGACCGGGCCTACATGTGGCAAAAGTCGTGCGTGGCGCTTGACGCCTTTAGACCTTTAATTAGCCTTCTTCATTGGCAGGGCCATTGGCTTTGCCATGGAGCGTGTGTGGAGAAAAAAGTTGGAAACTTCCGCCCAGCCCGTAGGAACGATATGATATATTAAATTAGTATGAATTTTATTTGTTTTCATCTATCGATATTTATATATACACATGTTTGTCTCTATTTGTTTCTACATGTATATTCACATATATATATTATTTGTTTACAAACGGATTTACATACATTTACATACATACTGTTTGACGAGGGTGACAATATGCCAAAGCAAATGCAAAAGCAAACAATCCTACCTGTAGGATTCACAAATGGATTATGATCTCAAATTCGAGACACATGCCAGATATCAGCGATTCACATGCCATGATGCCATGCTCCACATTTCCTCAAGACAAATCAGCGAATCATTTTCCAGTTTTCGGCCAGTGCTATTCTCGCTCATTTTGATTCAGCTGGTTGGTGATCGATGCCCACAGTCCTGCAGGTGTGGCTCAGTGGCCAAACTAAAATTAGAGTAGAGGGATGGCAATGGCTGAAGTACCAGGTTCTGACTTAGTATCAAGGGCAAGGTTCATTGCTGAGAACATCTACCGAACTTGCATTTCCCCTGATGATGGCGTGAGACTTCGGGAAACTGGAGTGATCTCTCCCGCTCCTACTTTGAAGAGCCACCGGGCTAGGGAAGCTTTCCAATGGGCGGGGCATGTCAACATGGAAACGAAGTTCTTCACCAAAGCTGCATGCCGTGAGGCTGTCAAAAAGTTATTGGTGATGCCTAGGGTTGAGGTTCCACAATTTCCATTTCAAACAAAGGAACATTGGATTGAACAACAAGCGAAGATCATTCAACACTTGTGCCAGCGCTCCCGCAAGAACTGTGGCTCTTCCATGCGTTTCCCAGCATACCGCCAGTCTCGCACCATGGACTGGCAAGAGACACTGCCCATGGAGGCAGGGCCACCAATCTCACAATCATGTCAAGAAAAATGCTTATCAACCTGATCTATGGATTTATTTTTTTCCTTGGATCGATCTTACCAAAATAGATTCACACAGCCAGGATGGAGAAGGAGCCCAGGCGTACTTCGATTCTTTCAGGTGGGAATACCCATCGATCCACCCATCTGCAGAGAGCTGTTTCCAAACGTCTTACGGTTGGGTGGTTCGGCCCAAACAGTCCAAGAAATTGTAACATTGGGGCTAAGCCAAGAGGCCAAAAACAATTTAGTTGCAATGTACATGCAGTTGACTTTTCAATGGGTTTGTTTCTGGTTTTCAATACTTACGAACTTGATCTGGCAAAGTATCCAAATTAAAATCAAGTATGGTATTAGTATGGCTAACATCCTCCAGAGCACCCATTGGCCCCCATGGTCCTCTAATTGCAGCAGGCATGAAGCTTCGGGGTTCCTCGGCTGAAGCTACTACGTGCCAAAAGCCAATGAGTTTTGCCCATTTATAGACATGGCCCGGCTAAGGGAAAACAGTGGTGAACCTCATCTGCAATCAGAAAATGATCATATATAGCAACCCCGGGATAGTAATAGATAGACGAGTAATTTAACATTATCTTTTGGGATGTTTCCATACCCCTTTTGGGGTTGCTATGTATGTGATTTGGATGATGCACTGTGCGACCCATGCATTTCGCAAGACATTTGCCTTTTCCCTGTTTGTATATCAGTTTTACCCGATGGCTCTGAGCGCGAGGAGACCGAATGGGATTGGGATAGGCAACCCTACCTGAACCAGGAGCGGCAGTTTTCATTGTTGTTAGGTCTGATCAGGGATACATAGAATTATATGGACAAGTGGACAGGTGACAAGACATATGAATCCCAAATCATACGAAGCCCATATGTGTATAGGAGTGGGGCTACGACACTGACGTCAAGACTGACAAGCTGACGGACAAGACAGAGAGTGGGTCATGGGTGCCTTACAAAGGACAAGAGGTTTGGGTTGTGCCAGGCAAGTTGATGTGCTGTGACGACACCAAGTCTTGCTCACACTACTGCCCATTTGGGCCTGGTTGCGAAATGTGTGACAAACTTGACAAGTGTGTAGTCCCTACCACAGACCTTTCCCCAACGGACACACCGGGGTCGGACGAAGTGTCTTTGGCTGAGACGATCCCGGACAGCCCCGAACCCACAAATTGGATCGACTATTTGAGAATTCCTAGGGACTTGGAGAAAGCATTTGAGAATGACAGTGGTTTGGATCTGATGTGGGAAATTTACAGGGCACAGGAGAAGATCGAGAAGAGATTCCCTGAATTCATGGGCTGGCTTCACACTGTGTATTACGATGTGCCAGAAGGCTATGTCTGGGGTCTCCCCGAGAATGACCCACTTGAAGACTTGAATGACTTCTTTACTTTCCTTGTTCAGAAAGGCCATGGAAAGTACGAGGAAACCGATGCGCCAATGGAGGTGGAAATCCCAGGTGACCACCGCTTGGTTGATGAACGTGGGGTGCCTGAACCTTTGGGAGAGCCTGTGATGCACTAACAGTCATCAACAATTTCATAAATATAAATATATATATCAACTGCTGATGTCATAACATGTAGACACATTATAAAACATAAAAGGTCATCATCATTTCTCACACACCCACCATCTGTAATGAGGACAAAACTGCTGACACGGAGGGCAACAGCTATGAAGCAAAGGTCGATGATTCATGGTGGTCTGGTGATGAGTGTCATGATCATGCCCCCGACACGGCCGAACATGAGGTGAACGAAGCGACTACAATTTCCGCCGGGTCTTACTTGGAACTTGGCTCTGCTGGCTGGGATGAGTTTGATGATGATGGCCACATTTGGCCTACCGAAACCTGTGCTGTTGCAGATCCTAGTTGTGACGAACAGGATTGGGAGGACAGTGAGAGTACCCTCGACCCCGAAGACCCCAACCAAGTTTGGAAGGACACTGCTATGGACCAGAGTTCATGGTGGGAGGGTGGACGTGCCCAAGACCCAGACCAAGTTTGGGATGGTGAGACTGCTGTGGACCAGGGTTGGGAAGACGATGTCACTACCCAGGTTGAGAAGTACCCCAAAGACCCAGACCAAGTTTGGGATGGTGAGACTGCTGCGGACCAGGGTTGGGAAGACGATGTCACTACCCAGGTTGAGAAGTACCGCCAAGACCCAGACCAAGTTTGGGATGGTGAAGCTGCTGTGGACCAGGGTTGGGAAGACAATATCACGACGCAGGTTGAGAAGTACCCCCAAGACCCAGATCAAGTGTGGGATGGTGAGACTGTGGATGAGATGTACCCCCATGACGCTGACCATGCTTGGACAGACACTGTGGACACGGGTTCATGCTGGGGTGACAATGTGACTACACAAGAATCGTGGGACCATGAGGATCCAGACCAAGTTTGGAATGAGAGTGTGCCTACTGCTGTGAACCAGGCTTCATGGTTGGAGGACAACGCTATGGCTGAATATGACTGTGACGACCAGGACATTCCAAAGACAGGACGTGAGCTTGACCAGTGGTGGTCCGACTCCGCTGCTGACCAGGATTTGCAATGGGGTTTAGTGGACCAACCTGATGTCGACATGTCGGACGACTCCCAGGTGACTGCTGAGTGGCGGAGTGGCCCCAGCTCTGCAGGGGGTGCTGAGAACCATGCTTTGGGTTGGGGTTCGGGGAACGAAGACGAGTCCTATCTAGCTACAAAGGTTGCTAAGAAGGACAAAGACAATCAAAAGTTTCTTCGTGAGCTTGATGCCGCAAAGGGAAACGCCCCGAAGGACCCCGATATATAATGTACACGGTCATTGAACAATGCCACATTTCTCCATCCTACCATGTGTTGGTGGTTTCAACATGTTGAAACACCTGCAGGATCCATGGGTGAAGGCTACGCCTGCCGATGCCCCGCTTGGGACCCCAGTTGAATCAGCTTTCATCAAAGCGCAGCCTTTGAAAATGCATAGCCAAAAGTAACAAACCCAAATCACACTTCCATGTCATTGGCTTTCCATCTCAGCATGCCTCTTTTCATATCTGGTTTGACTCTTAGGCCAAGTGGTGGCAAACGCAAGGATTTGATCTTTACTGCAGTGTTTGTGTGTGTGTGTTTATTGAGGTTCTTGATGCATATATACTCTATATGCTACTAGGTATTATACATATATATATATAAATGCGTGTGTGAAAGCAAATATAATGAAGTTTCCCTTTTCACTGAAGCGACCCAACATTAGGCCAAGCAGCTTGACACCATGCTCCGGTTTTGCTCTTGTCCAGGAGACTTCCAAAGATCGATCGACCAAGGGTCCTGCACCACGGCGGCATCAAAGTTCTCAACTGTCCCTGTTGGCTACATACCACCAAATTTTCAGAAAATTTCCATCACTCAAACAATCTTATGGGAACAGACTGGAGATCTGTACCGTAGTTGCTTTCAGGCAAACCATTTTTGTATCTAAGGCATCTTTCAACTTGAAGCCGAGAGAGCCAGTATCCGAAATCCCACCTGCTATCCTGAAAAGGTGCTTTGGGAAGCAAGCACCTGTTGTACCACACAGCCAACGGCTGTTGGCTGCAGCAACTAAGGAGGCAAAGGGACCAGGTAACGGGAAGGCTGAGGGAACAGACAAAGGGAAGACTGCAAAGAAAGCCAAGACTAAGCAGACGAAGCCCAGAGAGAAGAAGACTAGCAAACCGAAGACAAAGACTGAGAAGAAAGCTGCAGAGCCAAAGAGAAAGACCCCCTACGCCGAAGCAAAGGATCTGTTCATCAACAAGTTCCAAGTCCGAATTAGCTAATTGGGAATCCCCATCAGGTTGGCCCCAACCACTGAAGAAACACAAACATATTTGCATGGCCCAGCGGTGGAATCACAAGTTTGGGAAAATAACATTTTTTGTCCTTATTCCAAACCAATCCGTGAGGGTAAGGCACGGTAAGGCATTTTGCATTCAAGTCCAGCCTGTAATCTTTGCAAATCAACCTGGCTATCTAAGGTTGAAGGGCGATGGTGTTCCTTCGAAGGAGAGGGAACAAAGGCAGCTTATCAGCATGAGTTCTGTATTTTATTTGGTGGTCAAGAACATCCGTGGTCAAGAACGTCCGATAATCATTCCCATATAGTCCCATTCCCTGAATAGTAACAACCCTGTGTAACAACCCCTTATCATGATCATAGATATGTAGACCTCCTTGCTGGTGCTTTTCTGGTGGACATGATTATATGTTTAGTGACTGCCAAAGCCAGGTGGAAGGACAGTGCGGAACGAGCAGCCATTGTTGATGGTCTGCCTATCACTGAACAAAGGCGTAGAAGGTATGTATAGGCAAAATTGTTTGCCCAATGGTTTGCGCTGCGGAGCAGCTTGGTTTCATGTGCCAACGCGATGGCAATTTACATGACGCAGGGTCAGCACCTGAGCTGATTAGCTTTTGCTGGTCTTTCAATACAAGACCGTACTTTCTTTCATGTGGGGTAGGCTGGATGTGCAAAGCTGCCCAGTCCAAATCTTTGAAGAACGGGGAATGGGGATCGACGAGAAAAAAATGTCACTCAGACCCGCGGGTCCTCTCAAACACGGAGCTAGCTTCGATGGCCAGTTGCAGTAGCATAGTTGCAGTGCTGCTGGATCCTCAGATCCCAAGGGTTGCGATGCAGTTTAGAGGCTCTCAGGGCCCACCACTCAAAAACAAAACGTAGATACAGGGTACTTCATCGGTCATCCTGGGTCGAAGCCATGCGTTATAGTCAACTGGCTATTCTGCTCACATGCCTGGTGAAAAGCTTCTTGGCAAGAACATATTTTTGGTGATGCAGTTCCCCATGTTGGCAGTTCAATTCAACCCAGGATCAATTAATTGGGGCGCCAAAGATGTCAAAAGGGAATACACTATGTATGGGAATCCCCTGCAACAACAAAGCGTTTGCCTTTTAAAGTGGGACCAACGTAAGGGAACCACAAAAAATAGTCCCGGTAACCGACCAGTGGATATTGGAGAGAACCATGCAGCGGCCAAACATTATTGCGGGATGCCCATGTTACATCATCCCATGTTCGTCAAAGTATTCAGTTCATTTTTTTAACACCTATCAAGGGCTTATGCCGTTCTCGCTGCGCCAGGTCTGGACGAGGTGCCGGTTGACCAGCAATGCCATTTTCTCGAAGTCTTTGCAGGCTTGGTTTTGGGAAACAAAACAACACAACACCAAACAGAAGCAGCTCTAGAGCGAACATACACACTTTGAATATCATTCTGTTTTTTAAAACCCTTTGCCACGTAATAGAATAGGCAGCGCATGTCGCGTGGCGCATCGCGTGGTGTGTATACTAGTGCCCGTCATTATCACTAATTATTTCATTTTGACCCGTGAGCTACAGTCACTGTTTTCCTATGCCAGGTGAACATGTCTTGCACAGTGGTGTGCAGCTATCCAATTTGAAAAGCAGGGCTATGGATGAAGCCTGGCTGCGCTAGCTGTGGGATTTTGGAAATGCCCCCAAAGCGGAGTACCGAACAAAATGGCAAGTCACCCGGGGAAGTGGTAAAACTCCATGTGTTGCAAGCCCATTTCCAAACAAGCCGTCCTCAGGTAGAATACAGCCGGAAAATGGATCTGCTCACAACTTTCGGATTTATCCTGGCCGTAAACTACGTTGCTTGGTTCGCAATGTTCGCCCGATATTTTTTCAATCACGTTGTCCTGGTATGCTTTCCAAAAAAATGTTCCTCAAGATGGTCATGGAATTCAAGATCAACATGTCGACACCCTGGTAATTTGGCTTGGAAATGGCTACTTAGGTGAGGCACGTGGTCCGAGCAGGAGTAGCATGGTTCGCTATACCCTGTTCGTCATGGGTGTTCATGCAGCTTGGGTTCAAGATTTACTGAACACCAAGTGTATACCAAATATCAGAACTTATATATCTATCTGTATATGTGAGTGATTGCAATATGTCGGCTAAGGTCGCAAGGGTCTACGAAGAGGCATGTGCTGAGGCCAAAAGGTTCGACCAAGATGAGATCTACCAGTGAAGGTAGCCGCCTTGCAAGGAGGCTTATGTACCTGCCCTGCCCTCAACAAATATATATTGTATTTGAAAACACCACGCTTTTTGGGAATAGCTCGACTATAGTGACTATATGGTCCCAGGATGGAACTTTGCTACAGAAAAGGAATCTTCTATGTGGTGGAACAGCCCATCAGCTCGCTTCTCTTTCAATATGGCCCAATGCGGAAGATGTTGAGACGCCACGGGGCTTGCCGGGTGACGACATGGTTGGGGGCGTTCAATGCCCAAACCCTTAAACCAGTTCCCTGATTGCATGCAAACATTTGAAGAAGTGAAATCAAAACAATGTTGATTAGTTCACCTCTCCTCAGGTAGTTCTTTGGGGAACATGTCCCTTCCTGGAAAAGCTGATCGCCCAACCATCAAAGTTGAAAAGGTGGGGAAGTTAACACATGCAAGGTTCTTCCTCCCAGTGCTTTGCCAATCACGTGGCCCGGCCCACAGGATGCAAATTCGTCGCATAAAAAGTTTCCTCGGCTTGGAGACGGTTCGAGTCTACGTTGACTCTTCTGGTCGAAAGCGGTGTGTCAGGGACCCTGGTTCCTTCAGGGATTCTGTTTTTTGGGCTTTAAAATTGTGCCACACGTTGGCAAGAATTTGAAAACATCATCCATCAATTTGAATTCAGTTCAGCATGCTCTACAATTGGAATGGAGCTGAACTGGGACTGAATTGAAAAGGGTGTCACATACATATATATATATATAAGCAATTGTTTGTTTTACTGTACCATCCTTCAAAGTATCAATTCGGGATATATATATATATATATAATATATTCCACGCCTGCGGTTAGCAAACAACCAGGCCATCTACAAAAATTGGCAAATTCCAACTGTAAATCCAAATCCTATCTGGTTTCGTCACCTGGGATTGGTCCTATACCCGCGAAAGTCGAATGTTCAAACTTGACCCTCAACACGATATGTTCGGTGTTGGGGTTCGATTTCACATCCTTTTAGCTAATTTCACCCCTTCTTCATGGCCTTTAGCCCTGAGGCCGGAGGCCGTCACTTGAAGGGGTGCTACCCGGGAAATTTGGGGCTAAAAGTGGTCTTGGCTGCATTCATTTCACCGCGTGGGTGGTATCACATGACGATCAGCTCCCCCCTTGGGGTGTAAAAGTATAGATAGATAGATCGATCGATCGACCGATAGAGATACACATGTTTACAAATGAAACGCATTTTTACAAAGATACATAGATTCCTAGATCCATTGTGAAAACACAAAGATGCATAGATACATGGATACACGCATATATATATGTATATATATATATATATATATGTATATATGTATATATATATATATATCAGAAACAAAACACACATGCATATATATATATATATACACACATACACACATACGCACATACACACATACACACATACACACATACACACATACACACATACATACATACATACATACATACACACACATATATATATATATATGCGTTCACATAGACATACAGATACATACATACAGATAGATACATACATACAGATAGATACATGCAGATAGATACATACATACATATTTGCATTACATTACATTACACTACATTACATTACAGACACGTGTAAAAATAGCTATACATATATATATGTATAAATACAGAGAGATCTTTACACACCTATTTACATATATACATGTTCTCACATGAGCATGCACAAACATATACATATATACAATATAGAAAAATGCATACGGCATATATACACACCTTTACATGATTACATAGACATGCGTACGCAATGAAATGTTTGTAATCTACATATATTCTTTCACGTGCATACAAATATAATCAAATATTTAATAAATAAATATGTGTTTAAATCTATCTATCCATCCATCCGCCCATTTATCGATCTATCTATCTGCCTGTCTATCTCTCTATCTATCTATCTATCTATCTTTCTGTCTACCTGTATATTTTTATGTTAATTTGTAAGTATGTTTATATGTATATACGTATATTTGTATCTGTGTATTTACGCACCATGTGTATATGTGTATATGTAAAGATCTATAGATATATGGATGCAAAGTCGTATAGATCTATACATATATTTGTCTTTAACTGTATATAGATATATGGGTATATGTCTATCTATATATGTTTTGCATGTGCTCTATTTCTTGGGGTCCGGTCTATATCTTGAATCAGCACATGGATGGAACAAATCCGTTGCAGAACCCAAATCACCTCGGGGCCCTATTTTGTAGCTAGACACAATTGGTAGGACATATCAGGATGTTGATCCCTGCGATGTTTTGGTTTACATTTCCAGACTTCAACAGCCGGCCCTTCCACGATTTGCGGCCCTGGCCCAGGTTGGCGAAGAGTTGAAGCGCCACCTCCTTAGTCTTCCTCCTAGCTCTGTCCTGCCAGATCAGGGCATGGTGTTTCAGGATTTTGATGGTGGCGAGTCAAGCGACTCAAGGTTAGAAAGCATCCTCTAAAACAATTTGAAGAGGAGCCTAATTGGGCATTTTGACACTTCATCGGCATCGGATCAATATTTCAGCAACAAAAATAAAACCAATAGGTATACTGTGCCCTTTTACTTGTGATGTGTCTGCATGGAGTGTTCTGTCCGTTTAGCCTGACCAGTTTCCAGAGGCTTCTGTGCAAAGAAACAATTTCCGTGCTATGATCATGCGACATGAAAATGTGGCATTTCATGTCGCTGCTTAACTGCCACATGGCACACGAGCAACCCTCATGAGGCATGTTTTTGTGGCAATTTGTGTCATTTTCGTGGCAATCCAAAATTCTTGATGAAACAGCGTTTTGTGTCATTTCGTGGCATTTCGTGCCAACGGCGCGATATGTGACATGAATTCGTGGCATTTCGTGTCAGCCACCCACCACCATGTGCAACCACCAGTTTCCGATTTTTTGTGGCAATTTGTGTCAAGGACTGTAGGTTCAGCCCGAAATCCATACACACCGTTGCACAAACATGTCAGAGCCCTTGTCCTCCACGGAGGGTTCAGCCGCGCCAGCTTCCGAAGGGAAGTCCTGCAGCAGCAAGGGTGCATCAAAAGGGAAAGGCAAATTTCCCATGGTGAAAGGTGACCTGCCCCAGAAAGGAATGGGTAAGGGTGTCTACAAGGGCAAAGGCTCTCATGGGGATGCCAGCGGGTCCAGTCCAGGATCTAAGGGTGTTGGAAATGGAGATGCCAAGGGATCCAAGGGTCCAGTTAGCCCAGCTGAGCCGAAAGGATCAAAGGGTGTTGGAAAGGAAGATGTCAAGGGGCCCATGGGTCCTAAAGGAAAGGGTGTTGGGAAAGGAGATGGGAAGGGTTCCAAAGGTACAGTTAGCCCAGCGGAACTTGAAGTTGGAAAAGGATATGCCAAGGGGTTGAAAGGTCCAGGTAGCCCAGGTGTTGGAAAAGGCGATGCCAAGGGGTCCAAGGGTCCAGCCAGCCCAGAGGAAGGAAAGGGAAAAGGAGATGTCAAGGGGTCCAAAGGTCCAGCAAAAGGAGATGCCAAAGGGGTGCAAGGGTCCAGTTGGCCCATTGGATCCTAAAGGTGTTGGAAAGGGGGCAGGGATGAATGCAAAGGGAAAGAAGGGTGGAGTTGGGGAAACGAAAGGAAAAGGCAAGTCTGGCAAGGGATTGCCGCCTGGAAAGCCGGCTGAACCTTTGAATGACGGAGAATCTTATTTGCATTTTCCACATGCAGCTCCCTCCAATACCTTTCTTTCGTTCCTGAACACCAGCATACTGTATGCCTGCTAAAAGGCCCATCGATGAGTAGGTTTTAACTTTATATACAAGGACATTTTTAATATTCTTCAAACTTCAACGTTGCCTTTAAGGAGAACAAGGATGACCACACGAATGTCACGTCACAGCCCGAGAAGGTCACGCCGGAGCCCAAGCCCAGTGAGGAACCACCTGCTCCTGCGAAGGATTCTCAGCCCATGATCATGGAGCCCCCTCCCGCGATGTTTAGCGGCTATGGTTCGATGACCCCAGAGGATATGGAAAAGCATCCTGCTGTTGTGATGCAGGAACATGAGTCCAAACTTAGAACTTGGTGCAAGGGGCAGACACAGAGAGATTTGATGGGCCATATGAAGAAGATTGCAGGGCATGCGTACTACGACAAGTTTATGTCTCAGTTCAACAATCGAATGTTTGGTGAAAATGGTTGGACGGATCTTGTGGAATTTGACCTTTGGTTGAAGAAATGTGAGATTTCCGAGAAGCTTGGGAGAGCCAGGCCTGTATTGCCTTCTCCCCCTTCAAAGGTGACAGCCGAATCAGCCGAGCCAGCCAAGCCAACCAAGCCACCCAAGTCAACCAGTGTTGAAACCAGTGACAGCCTGCCTAGCCTTACCCCTGAAGAAAAGGAGAAGTATGATGACTACTGGAAGCAGTTCAAGCCGTCTTGCGAGTCACCAGCAGCCTCACCTTCAGGTTCTGTGCCTAGTGCTACTACAAAGACCCCTGACTGCAAGAGACGCTTGGACCTCGGGGAAGGACTTCGGGGGTGTCTGTGCAAGTGCAAGTATGCATTTTTTTGGGGTCATGTTATCAATCCATGTTTGGAGTACGCTATATAGTGTGTTCAAGTGGCCAATGTGTCCAGGAGAGAGCGGTGAAAAGGCACCAAAGTTTTGTCCTTAGTTTCGTTGTCAAGCTCTGATCTGTACATGTTTTACTCCCAACTGTGGACAACATTCATCAGTTTAAACTTACCTCGCATGAGGCCTGGAATCTTGCGACGCAGTACATCTGTCTGCAGCGATGGCACTGGAGATGTTCCCATGGACAAGTTAGCGGAAGGGAATGGAAAAACAAGACGGGTCAGGGGCCTATATATTGGTTTCCCAAAGTTTCCGCACTGTCTTATGACATGTATCATATTTTTCTTAATTTTATGTTGGTACCGTATACACCACTTTGCCTAGGTGAAGCTGTTGACACCAGAAGATGCCAACAGAATCAAGGCAGGCAAGGGCTTCGATAAATGTCCACTTAGCAATTCAAAATACCTTCTGGTATATACAGGTGTTTTGCTAGGTGAACTGGTCGGCATTGACAAACCTACAAAAATATGATACCTAGCTACCAATCAGTATGCTGGGATGAGATAGTGGCATTTTTCAAAGCTTACTGTAGATGTTTTCAAGTTTCATCCCAAATGATCCCCAGGCGATGACTTCTATCGAAGATCTGGACCCAGCGGAAAGGAAGAGACAGCGGGAAGCCTTGCGACGCCGCATGCAGCAGCCAGGCACTCGTCATCTTGAAAAGTATTGGGTATTCAATCCCTTCCACACATCCCTCGACAGTAAATTGGACTTATATTCATTTTGGATGCCTATAGGGAAGATATGGTGAGAACTAGAACCATATATATATATATATATAAATAGGAGTTAAGAACAAAGCAATTTGGCTGGCGTGAGATATATGTCTTTGTTTTTGTTGAACCTAGTCCGGGTATAAAAGAATTCACCATCTCTGGCAGGTTTGCGTCCTGGCCTTTTGCAAAAGTACCAGAATGCCAGCACGAGCGATGAGAAGTTTCAGCTTCTCAAAGCTTTTCTTTTAGACCCTGTGTCTTTGTCAAGTGTGACCATAGAGACATGCTATGAGGAGATGGCAGAACACGCAGACCGTTCGCAGTGGATCGAAGTCCCGCTTAGCGTACTGAGGCGCCAGTATACAACAGATGCAGAGAAACGCTTCCTGGAAGAAAAAATCGTCAAGGTCCAGAGTGGCCGAAATCACCCCCAGGATCCCCTGGGGGAAGACCCCGAAATGAAACTGTACTGGGTGTTCCAACAGAATACAGACGAGAAAAACAACAAGACGGCTGTGGGGCATAGAATGGTTGCTTCTGCCCGTGTGCCGGTTGAAAACAAAGCCGCAAGAACTGCCATGGCAGACCACGTTGTTGCCAAAGGTGCTTCTTTTGGTGGCAAAGGTGCAAGTGCGGTGACTGATGTGGGAAAGGGAAAATCAAAAGGTAAGGCGGCAAAGGTTAAAGCGGCACCCAAGAAAAGTCCCAAGGCGGGGTTTTATCGAACTTGATGCAAACAAGCTTTAGAACGCTGGGAAAACATCCCACACTTTACTATGTTGCTACCTCTGTGGATTTCCCCAGGGTTCACAAACTGATCTAATGCTTTGTATATTTAAACGTATGGGTACGTAAATATCTGCATCGGATTTTGACTACATATTATATGTACACACGCACATATATATATACACACATAAATTTATATATACACATATATATATATACATATATATATATACACACATATATTTATATACACATATATATATATATATATACACATATATATATACACACATATATATATATTTACATATATATATTTACATATATATATGCACGTATATGTATGTATATATGTATGCATGTATGCACATTCATGCATAAAAAGAATATCAGTACAACATATTTTGCCATCTGTCCTTGGTCATGCATGGCCATCTCTGCATTGCAGCCACCATGCCCACGTTTCCTCAGGTGAAAACAGCTGAGGAAATCGAGAAGGCAACGTTCAAGAGCAAGTTGGATCAGTGCCGACCCCATATAGGGTTTACTCAAGAAGGCGCAAGCATAGTCATTTTGTGGTTTGTTGTGTAGACTCCTTTATACTTGGGGTGATTCAAGTCTAAAAAGATGCACGTAATTGATAGTTAGAAGGATCTCTTATTGCGGATTCCGCATGCACGAGCGACGCTGTCTTGATTGAACCACCCAAGTTTGAAAAACATGTGCCCTGCTTTTTGGGTTTTTACTTGCATCTTCTTCATGAAAAATGTCTTGTCTCCTGATTTGGGGGTGACCCTAAAAGAAACAAATCGATTGATGTTAACATGATCTAGCCTCACCTTGAACCATTTTCATCCTTCCCCAGGTGTTCAAAGCTGGCTGGAAAAGCACGAACGACAGCTAGCGCTTTGAGGGAAGCTGGCATTCCTCACCAAGAGGCCATGTTGTTTTCAAAATTCATCCCATGAAACAAAATGTGAGCATCACTTATCCAGGCGAATGGAAACGGTTGTTTCAATTTTCTTTTCCATGAAAAATAGTTTATGTACACGACCCGTCCAGGCGATTGTCAAAAGCCTGGGCACCGCCTACTCAACCTTGACATCGCTGGTCCAGAAGTAGGGGACTCAATTTCCGGAGCTCCAATTTTTAAAATATAGTTGAATTGTTTGCTAATCTTGTCGGAAACCCTGTGGGCGAATTTCTAGGTATTGAACAGCAACTATTAACATTGCAAACCTTTTCCAGATTCAGTATGGCCAACCAACTTTCTTTAAACTATTGGGTTGTCTCAATGAGGATTTCCGACGACATCTTCAAGTCCGTCCCGTTCGAGACCTACAAGCAGCGTTACGATGACAACGAGAAATACATCGAGGACCTTACCCTGGATCTTTGACGGCACACATATATAATGCCCCATCGTTATTTAGATGTTCTTGCGCAGGCAGAATTTTACGAGTACAACGTAGGATAAATAGACCAAATAGATCTAAATACATCTTGAAACATTCATAAATTCAGAGAGATGTCCGGGTGACTTCCCACAATATGTACACACGTATTCCCACCATCCACAAATGGCTAAATTTGCCAGGACGCAGTGCAAGAAGTCCAAGCTGCCAATTCGATCATTGAGAGCCACGAGAGACGTTGGGGTCCCAAAATGTGCCAAACCGTGGTCAACAAAAACACACCAGAAAACCGATCGGGTTTGGGCTACTATGTTTGCCCTCTTGGAACTTTGATCCAACCTTGTTTGGGGCCCGCATCCGTGTTTCCATTCGGCTTTGTTTCATGTGACATGTTGATTCTTTGTCTACCAGGCACCCGTTGGAAACATGTAGTACCAAGCTGGGTTTTCCAACGTCTATCCATATAAGGTAAATGTTGGACTTTCACTGATATAATCATGGTTGGTTTTATGCCCCATACCAGATACTCTTACTTCGGTAACAATCCAAATTTATCATCATATATTCTTCCACGTTAAAAGTGCCATGGGTAATGTACATGCAAAAGAATTTGGGGCACTTATGGGTTTCCCATTTTTCCCAAGTTGATTCGAAATAAATGTTTACACCAAGCAATATTAAAGGGGTAAGCTCGGTAATGTGAACCCCCAGTCCAAAATCCTCTCTTCCAAAAAATTGACTGTTATAAAGAGGGGATATGATAAATCACCCCAGGCAATTGTAAAGGCATATACATTATACCGTCACAAGCTGGGTGGTTTATTGCGGTTTACCCACCTAAGTAATTCTAGGGCTCAACCTGCCGTGGCTCCCAGGCAAAGCAGCCGAGAAGCGCAAGTTAGAGAAGGCCTCCGCAAAGGCCAAGCCAGCCGCAGCCAAGAAGCAAAAGCAGGCCTTGCAGGCGCAGCCGGCCAAAGAGGAAACGGAACCCGTTCCAGAGGAATGGCCGGAAGATGATGACGATGTGGAGGGATTGGAAAATGGTTCCGATGGTCCAGATGATGATTTGGATGGTGATGATATGGATGAAGGTGAAGCTGAACCTTTCTTTTGAAGGTAGGATTTCGATGACAAAGGGTGGCAAATGTTTGACATGTCGAAAGCACATGGTACCATAGGGTGGTCCGGGTTCGATCCATATAGGGTGGATGTGTGCGCAAACAGCGCAACACGTGCAGGGGACATGGATCGATCACAGCTTGGCGGAAAAAACCTAGTGATCTTTCAGACCTTCGATTGAATGAAAATAACCTGGTTGTTTGGTTCGGCGACCAAGCCATCTAGAGATCTAGAATGTCATGGCTGTGAAAAAACATCCTGTGCCACGCTGGTGCCCAGTTGCGAGACAGCTAGAGTTGACTCCGTTACCAGGTGCTGAAAATTAAACAGCCTGACCACTCGCGCCTCATCGGGTTTTGAAGCGTGTGCCATGTTGATCTTGCACCTGCACGCATGGATGACCCCTTCAGCAAAGTCCTCATTAATTGGGAAACATGGCCCCCTTTGTACCTTGCATGCAGTGAATGCCAAAAGATTATAATTCCGACCTATGTGAGATGTCAACTGTCCATTATTTCTGGAAGCCATTCCTCCCAAGCCACGGCCCCATGGAAACTAGCGAAGGAACAGCTGTGCGGACCAGTGCTGATGTCGTTAAGACTTTGGTTCATGACTTCCTTGAAATGCTGGGAGATGGGGAGGCCGACCGTTTGATTCTGCATGATGTCTATTGGTTATTGTCAATATTGCCTTCAGGGATAGTTTTGGCCATCTGCAGGTTCAAATGAAGAGGCTACGGACCCTTTTATGCCCATCTCTCAGCTTCATTTCAACATGTCCCGAACATTCCATTGCATCGGTTGGACCCTGTTCTTGCTATATGGGGTGTGTATGAAAACTGGATCTGCTACCCAAATAACTACCCAAATAAACATTTCTTTTGATGACGATAATTAGAAAAAAACGAGCTTTTGGGGAAGCAAATTATTTTCAGGCACACCCACATATGTGGGCCCATCACCAAGACAACAATACGTTGAACACCCCTTGGACCAGGTCGACTGGAACGATTTCCACATGCTTTGGTTCCGCCCCTTCGCTTCAAATTTTGATCACCAACAAAACTGTTCAAGAGTGCAGGGTTGGAAGAAATAAAAGTTTCACCTCGAGTGATTCCCACCATCTGACATATATTCTGACAGTTTTATTTGACATATGTGTGTGTATATCTATATATATATATATATCTCTCTATATATAATATATCAATATATAAAAGGGACATATTCCCCCAAAGATCGAATCAAACGATGTGATCTAGATGCAGTAAACACTTCGAGTGATGTGGAAGCACAGGTCGTCAGTGCTTGAGCTGATTTCCTCCTTGCGTGGCGCCCAATCCAGTTGGGGTCCTACCAGAATCCTGGAACGTTGGGCATATGCCCAGCCTTGGCGTAGCTCTTTTGCAAATGGAAGTTTTAAGTGCTAGGGTCACTGTTCGAACAAAGCATTCTCATCGATCAGAATCAAAGCGTTTACACTTTGCAAGTTACTCTTAGGAAAGGCCTTACCAGAACCATTCCTGTCTCTTGCCTGGAAAACCACAGGCCAGTATGTCAGTCTACCGAAGTTCACCTCAAGTGTATTTAGATTATCGGATTGCCTTGGAAGTATCCAGCCCTTCAAGGATTGATGTGCCAGTATACTATGAGGACGCCATGGGTGAACAGGAGAAAACCGGATGGCATGCTATCTTGCTTCCACACGAAATTGTGGGCTCCATGCACTCCTTCCCACATATGGATCTCATGAGCAGATTGATTGGTGACCCTGGCGTTTCCCGGTGGCAAAATACTTATTATGCCTACAAAGTTGAAATCTCACAGAAAGGAACCATGCGCCCATTTGAAGTTGGTATTCGATTTTCTGAAACATAAATGGATGTGTGTGTATATATATAATACATATATATATACTTACATATGTTTATCTATTCTTATTCACGTCCTAGTGGATGTATGTATACGGATGTCTTCAAAATATGCTTTGTACATCTGTATGAAAAGTGGTTCATACATATATACTTTCGATCCTGGTGGGAACCAACCTAATGTTATTTTTAATCGTCGGGATTTTTTTAAATATTGGTTCGATCCTGCCGCCCAGGACTTAGAAGAATTTTGGTCGCACGAGGTGACAACGGAGTGGTTCAAAACGCACCCTATCCTTCAAGTGACTTGGCGGGGATTGTCGAATAAATGCCATCGGGTGCCTGATCGTTTATATATATATGTCCCCATTCATTAAGGTGACAGACCCTGGTTGGGTGATACCTCTGCGATTATTCGGAGATGGTGCCGAGAGCTATAGTCCCTTGCCAAAAACATATTACACACAATCATTCGCTACATCCATATGTTGGAGTTTGTCTCATGGCTGAAACCCTATGTAAGGAAAACACAAATTCGAAATCCTGACGCTGGTCCTGCCTCTTGCAAAGTCGTCCAGCACAATGGATAACAGAATATTGCCCCGTGGCCTCAGCAACATGTTCTTGCCAGTGAGCCAATTCATAACAGAATTCATGTGTTGGAAAAACCCACTGCTAGATCCCGCTAGGTTATCTTGTATGAGCGGATCCTATTGCAACGATGACTCGCGGAAGCTGATCCTCCAAACATTGGCTTGGAGTTTCAACTGTTTAAGTACTTTTGTTGCAAGCGGATTCCATATGTTGGCACGCTTGACTATGCCCAATTCATTTTACTGGGTGAACATATTTGTTCTGGGCTTAGGCAGTGGTCTCTACCCATATGATGACCCTTGGGGAAGATCTTTCACAAAGGACTACTGCAAGAGCAGGTGGGCCCTGAGAGGGCAGCCCATTGCAGCTGGTTACCGTGCCATCTTGGAGGGACTCCAAGGGGACCAAGATTTCATTAGAATTCTTTTCTCCCCATCCCGTGACTGGAATTGATTTTTGATTTGAACTTTTACGGAACGAAGAATGGTTCAGAAACTATATGGGGATATTTTTTTAAAGTTAAATTGGTCATGTCCCAAATTTGTCATTGCTATGGCTCAACCCCCCCAAACAAACTTTTGGGTTCGTTTCCCAAGACATGTAAGGATTTTTCTCGCGTCAATTCTGCTGTTATTACTGCAGAGCCGTTCAATGGGTCTATGAGGATGAAAACCAGGAATTGGCTGAGTACTTGTACACAAATTTTGGGCGACAAGCACCCCACAGGAACACGTACCAAAGCTGTATTTAAGATTCATTTTTCTTGGGTGATGTTTGGTACCTGCAAAAATGAGGTCATGATGCTTTTTCGAAACCAACTCATTTAAGGCTAGTCACCCTCGAAGAATGGCTGGATGTGAATGGCCATACTCCGCTCACGACCATTGACGGCTGGTCCCCGTGGCGAGCCCAAGCGCAACCATTTGGTTTTGAAGTTTTTTTCCCTGTGAAAAAATATATGTGTCCAAATCCTCCAGTAGCCCAAACCTGTTTCTGGGTTCTGCGAGCTAAGGAATCTTTCCGGATGTGATGCATATTACCCATCTGGCTTTGGCAACGGATGTGATAACTTCGTGCCTTCTCGATTGGACTGACGACGGATTCTATTATCCTGGAACTTCCCGGGACAGACGCCTTTCTGAGTTATGGAACAGTTACCGAGGCTGGTGTGAAACTCAAGACTTTGCCCTTGGTGACAGGGCCCAAAGGAAGTTGTTCACGTCCAATGTGTTGAGGCCAGAAAGTGGGAAATACGTTGAGATCAGTGAAAAAACATTAAACGCAACAGGGGCCCGCTACATGTTGTTCTGGCTGTCCAGCATTGCTAAGCAAATTGCTGAGTGGTCACACACAGATCAAGATATGTATCTTGGTGGTTCAGGTGGGGTTCAATTTTCTTTTTGAATTAGCACCCCAAGACAACACGAGCAAAGGGAACCCCTGAATGTTTTTTTGGGATGGCATTCTCAAGCTACCCCAGCGCTAGGCCATAGACCCAGACAAAACATGTGACAAATTCAGTGCTTTATGTGCAATACATTGACAGACCGTTTGTCGTCTATGAGTCGCTTTGTTTCCCACCAAGGGATCTGGTGATCCCAGTTTTGGGCCTTTTTCAGCACAAAAGAAAACTGAAACTGCTGTGATGAACTCTATTCGAAAAAACTGCTGTAACGGATTCTGTTCTGTACGCGCTGAGTAAAAACAGTGGTTCACGGAATGAAATGACAAAAACTGCAGGTACGTGGAGTTGATCAGATTCCATATCCTAGTCTACTGCATGGAGCTTCGCTGGCGACAGCCATTCAGCGACTCTGTCACCCCTGCCAGTGAATAGTTAAAACTTGGACACCGGAGTAAGGCTGCTTATAGCCCTTTGGTACAGGGGTTGCCTCCACACACTTGTAAGACAGAATGTCTGTTCACGAGGCTCATATATATATATATATCTCTCTCTCTCTCTGTTAGTGAATGTGCTCGTGATAGGCCATTGTACTCAAACATGTTTAAAAATTTCCAATTGAGTACGGTCGCCGCTGTGAGTGAATCACAGTATTCAAAGTCGAAATGGCATGATAGCAGGTGCATCTGACTGATCAGGTCAGATATCACCAGCCTTCATCCAGTGTCTTTGTTGGTGCAAGACTGGATGGGCTGCTTGCACCCCCTGCCCTAAAATTGAAAAATTGAACCATTTGCAAATTTGTAAGCCCCTTGGAAATACACACGCACATTTTATGTATGCATGAATGCATATATGCATATACACCACTTACGAAACAGATTGTAGTTTTTTCTACAAAAGGACAACTATATTTATATTGTGTTGCTGCCAAGAAACTGCAATACCTCTCTACTATATTTGTTTGGTTTCTTTTCGCCTCCCATGCCAATTTGCTTTGACTGCTAAGGTACAGAGCTGGAGCCGCTGCTGGTTTGGCGGAGATGGAGCGGGTGATGTTGCAGAGCGACCGGTTTCACACCCCATCTGAATGGCGGCAATTCGAAGAGGCCTACTTGGTTTATAGGTCTGCCAATATGAAGTTGGGTGCTTTGGCCCTTGAAAAGTGCCAGCTACGATGGCGCCAGCGTCCAAAATCTCATGCCCTAGAGCATGGTGTCTATGATTTCAGCATGAGAAATTTGAGGTACACATCAAATTACCTGGACGAAGATTTCGTTCGTCGGTCAAAGCAGCTGGCAGTGAAATCCAGTCCCAAGTTTGTTTCCAGGCATGTGCTGTTTAGATACAGCATAGCAGTCACTTTACGATGGACGGGCATGGGGCCACAGTGAAAACAAGTGTCTTTGCGTTTGAGACCGTCCAAGTAATACAAAACACATGCAAAATGCGTCCACCATTCTTGTAAAGGGATGTCCATGTATTTTTGGACGTGCTCGGGGTGTGTGCACTGACGTCGGATACAAGTATCTATAAGTATAGAATAGCATATAGAAGAAAAACCCAGGAAAGCCGGTTGGCGGAAGTTTCCTCTCCCCCTTGATGTTTTTCTGTTGGAAAAATAGGAGTTTAACGCAGGCGTGTTCTTTTTTCGGCACGGCAACCCTGATAAACAGCAAATTTGCGCAAAAATCACATGAACCAAACCTGGCTCGAGCTTTCGACATGGCAGTCGCAGTACTTTGACAAGACTTTTATGCAATTATGTGGGAAACCCATTGCCATGCGGCATGGCCCAATCTTTTGGCAATGTCCATGCAGCACTAGCGCGCTGGCACCGGCGCCTTAAGTTGGCACCGGCACTTTGGCTGAGCCCCCGGTAATTGGCACCGGCTCCTTTTTTGGCACCGGCTCCTTTTCTGGCACCGGCATCTTAGTGATGCCTGTTAACCCTTCTTGGTTGTCTCACCTCGACATTTTCCGCAGCTTTCAATCGGCAGTTCGAGCTCATTTTGACCTATTATCTCGTGGCCCTTTCTACATCATGGCGTCCCAGGACCTGATCTCCCAATTCAGCGCGGAT
>Ga0126342_10004881_pt1 | contig 23144 bp, 26 predicted proteins | sample Cyp1metagenome_FD_92528 | JGI IMG/M metagenome (GOLD analysis project Ga0126342, IMG submission 92528) | Coral microbial communities from Lord Howe Island, Old Settlement Bay, Australia - Cyphastrea 1 metagenome | ecosystem: Host-associated > Invertebrates > Cnidaria > Coral ...
AAATGTGCTTCGCGCCACAACGGCGTGCAAGTGTTCATCTCTCATCTGGCCAGCTGGCTCCGCACCCGCCGCTTTAGCGAGCCTACTTTTCGACCCTCCGGTGTCCAAATCATTGGAAAAACACAGTGTTTCGCGACTTTCCTACCTTTTCACGCATATGTATCTTCTTTCTTCTTACTCTTCTTTCTTCTAATCTTTCTCTTCTGTCTGCCTCTTCCCTGCTCTGCTTTTTATCTGTCCATATTGTCGGAAGTTTGACTTCTAAATTTCCTTCGATAAAGAATAAAAATGTAAGTACTTTACAATATGGATAAATAAGAATAGTCGGATATATAGCAAATTTAGTAAATTGTATCCATATGTTTATTTATTGGGGTGATAATTATACCATCTACTACCTTTTTATTTTGAAGAAAATTGATTATCTAATTTACGCTATATATAATATATAGTATTTTGGATTATGTTTTAATTGGATTTTTGATCTTAGCCCTATAAATGGCATAATTTTTTTTATATTCTAGCCAAAGTAGTGCCGTTTTCTTCCTCATCGCGCGGTGCAATTTTAGGGGTATTTTGGTTTTTGAATTGGGCCATCTATTTTGGGATGAATATAAATATTTATGGAAATTTGTTATTGGGTGGTAATTCGTAATAAAAAAAACATTACATAATTTTTTAATGGGCTATGCATAAATTTTCGACATAAAAATTCCTATAAAGGATCCGTCGCATTTGCATGGCATTTATCGGCGGGTTTCCCATTAAATTCTCGATAAAGATTTCGTGAAAAATATTCCTAATTTTTTTAAATATAAAATAGTTTTTAAAAAAGCAAAAAATTTAGTAAATAATAATTGGAAAATATTTTCTTAAACTAATTATTTGATTGATATATATATATATTGAAATATTTATATATATATATATTTGGTATATTACCGAAGGAAATTTAGAAGTTAAACTTCCGACAAAATGAACAGATGAAGAGCAGGGCAGAGAGAAGAGTAGAAGAGAAAGAGTTAGAAGAAAGAAGATGCAAATGCGCGAAAAGGTAGGAAAGTTGCGAAACACTGTGTTTTTCCAATGATTTGGGGCTCCGGAGGGTGGAAAAGTAGGTTCGCTAAAGCGGCGGATGCGGAGCCAGCTGGCCAGATGCGAGATGAAAAACTGCACGCCGTTGTGGCGCGAAGCACATTTCGAAGTCAAAATGTACAAAACACCTCAGTGTCGGACCTCTTTTGGAAGTTGAGATGTCGAAAAAGCGCACGCTGTTGTGGCGCGAAGCACATTTCGAAATCAAAATGCACAAAACTCACCATTGTCGGACCACTTTTGGAAGTTGAGATGTCGAAAAAGTGCACGCCGTTGTGGCGAGAAGCACATTTCGAAGTCAAAATGCTCAAAACACCACATGTTCGCGCCACTTTTGGAGGTTCAGAAGTCGAAAAAATCCATGTTGCCCCATTTGGGGTTGTTGTTTTTTTGATTTGGGGTCTTGAGAGTCCAGAGATGTTTTGCCACAATACAAGCCACCAGATGCATGAAGAAAGCATCATGCATTGTTCTTTTGGACTATCCAATACTTTGGAAAAAGTCTTGCCATCTAGACAATGGCATTGGCTATGTTGACCATGAGCTCAAACCTCATGGGATGTATGGAAAGGCACAATGTGATGGCTACTGCTTTCTTTGGTGGTGGTTTGGGGTTTCTGTATATGATTTGGCTTATCCTCTCATATGTGATATTGACTTTAACATCCATCAGTTCACAAAGCTAGAGGAAAACTAAAAAACACAGATAGAACCCACAAACTTTCGTTTGCATGTTGCCAACCTCTTGGTCTGGCAACATAAACCTGCACAAGTAACGCAAACCATTGGGTTTGTTCTGTTCTTGAGACAGCTAGGTTGCCATGAATAGGGGTATCCAAAGTACAGTCCCAAAAGAATGTTTCACATATTTTTTTATCCATGTCCCAGTGATGAGGTCACCATTAAAAATAAATACCCCAAGAGGATGATCCCAGCCTAGGGGCCTGGCAGCCATCCTATGTTTGGATTTTTTTGTTTGTCATGCATCCCCCCAATTATATCCACCTCGATAATGGTTTCCAAACCAATAACTTAAACATGCCCCGAGATACCCAAGGGTACGTTCCAACTTTGGGCCCTTTTTGATGCCCCTTGGTGGTTTTGCCCTCCTCAAATGTGTCGCTTGCCACATTTTTTCCCCTAGTGCTGTTGAAATCTCTGTCTGAGCAGAAGAGTTTGTCACTCCCAAAGTTCGTATCAGTCATCAGTCAGAGACCGGTCGCAAAACCACCTTGTTAAACAAGACCTGCACTTGCCCATCTTCACCTGCAAAAAGGAAGCAAAACTCAGTTAAACACAAAATGCAGTGGCAGGCTGTCCAAACAATGTCAGCTTAATAGTGGGCAAGCTACCTGTTTGAAATGGAGCAGGGGTCTGGTGCAACGGCGAAGCATTCCATAGCTTTCCATCATAGGCCACTGAAACCGTGAATGCCCCCTCCTGTTGGTCACAGCAACAAATTTAGCATGATCTAACTTGAGGGTGTTTGTTCCTCATTGTTTTTCACCCACACTGCTTTGCTGCTATACATTATTTATATAAAAGATAGAGCAAAGAACATCAAACCCACTAAGGCCCAGGCCAACGACAAGTGCTCTTGGTAAGCAAGGTTGACATGTTGAAAGAGCTGCTGAGAAGTGCTGAAGTGCTCCGGTGGCTGTAGCAAGATATCAGTCAGCTCCATTTCAAGCCAATTGAAGACGAGAGAACCCAGTTGACGGCATGCCTGCCTCCACAGGGAAAATTTGCACAACAAGGAAAACCCTTGTAAACACTGAAGACATTTTTTTCAATACAAAAAGACACCCGACCTGAGAAATGGATGGTCTTCACAATCTTTCAGGGTCACCTCGAGTCCTCCGTCCTCAAGCTGCTGACTTTCCACTGCTAAAAATCCCTGGGATATCAACACCATGTCATTCGAGTCCAGGATGGGTACACCTTCAACGGAACCAGCATAGTCTGGAGGTTGGAACCTTAACTGACATCAAGAAAAGAACAGAAATGTGGAAATCGACTTGAAACCCAAAATGCACCCCCAAAAAATAAAAAGGCATTATATACTGCCAGCAGAACCCAGACACAGCAAAGGCTCCAGAACCGTAAACTCAGCAGGGAAATTTGGCCCACCACGTCCATGGGCTAAGACAAGCACAACCCCAGCACCCCAGGTTAATTTGCTCAAAAGACTTCAAAACAAATATGTTTTAAATCATCAACCCACCAAACACTTTCACATTGCATGAAGCTGAGCGGTAGGTCTGAGCACGGCATGCGGGTATGGAGCCAGTACAGGGCCAATTGTCTTTTTCGAGTTCTCCGCAGGTCAGTCTTCGCTGCTGGGCTGCAACTTGCCAAAACAGAGCCCAAGAACAAAACCCATGTGTTTACACACAGGCTTGGGAAGCTTTAAAAAGCAGGGCATGTCTCACAGTCAACATGCAGCTTCACTTCCAGTAAACAACCTTATCTTTTTCATGGTTGAGACTTGAACATGGAGAAACACAAAACATTACAGGCTAATGTTCAAACTGCCTTTGAGACTGGTATCACACAAAACCGACTGTTGACCTTTGCCCCTGTTCCCTCCTCTATATTCATTCAACCAACAAACACTTCTTTGAATCCAGGGCATGGTCTACAACCCACACAACCACCGGGCGGATCGGTGTCAAGCCATTCACAGTCCAGCGAACTTGCCACAAGACCTTGGTCATGCTTGTCTCCCAATAGTTGCAAGGCATTGTGAGTGCACCCATATTCTGCGTGATGCCTCCACCCGACTGCCCCTCCACATCGTCAGGCTTGAAGATGATGCGCTGGTCCTGATTATATCCCTATGTATCCGAATTTCCAATACTTTTGTCATTAGGTGTTGATCATTTTATGTGATGTAAAGCCCCCTAAGCAAAAACAGTCCTGCTTCAGCACAAATCCATCCTCACCAGGCTTTTTGACCATGGAGTAGTAAGCCACCGCAGCTTGGCCATTTGCTTCAGCACGGGCTTTCACCACATCATCCATAGAAATCACTTTGTTCTCGAGCATGACCAAGTCATTCGAATCTTTCAACGCATAGGCCACCTCTTTCTCTGGATTGAAGGCATGTTCCTCTCCATCCTCCAGCTTGATCTCACGAAATTTGCCTCGTCCAAAGCCAACGCACAAGCCATAGAGCTGCACCTTTACCTTAGCATGATAGTAGGCTGTAACTAACTTCATTACGGCCCTCTTACCAAACCAAAGGGTATGGGCCCATAAGAGTGCCAAGATACGGAACAATCTCCACCATTCACCAATGCAACCACTGAGCCACTGCGGATTGTCAGATAGGGAGGGTCTGACGTAGTTCGGATATTCTGCACCACCACCTGGCCAGGGGCCCCCAGATTAGAATGATTGGAAAATATATTTCACCTGATGGAGATCCTGGCGACAAAGGGATAAACAAACAAAGTGTATCAGTTGGTATAACTCTAAGACTTATACCCCCACCTTGTGTTGTTCTTCACCTTTGAGATCTTCGATTTTGCAGATCCGGTCAGGTCCCACTACCCTTCCCCTTTTGTTAGGCTGCTGGTCAATCGGTGGAGTTGCAAGCCGCTTGTTTGGTGGGCTCGGAGTAGCTTGATCAAAGGCACCAAAGATGTCTACCATCTCATCCTGAAACTTCTTCAGCTCATCCTTGTGCGACCACTGATTGACAATTGTGTCAGGGATCCCTGGTGTGACGGCCACACCATCTTCATCCTGCAGAAACAGGTGTAAGTCAAAGTAAACATTGTTGACATTTTCTTCAGCAACTGTCAGGTTTTTTGCACCTTTTTCAACAAAACCTTATTTCTTCAACAAGAAACATGTGTGTTATGCACATACTTCTCCAACAAGAAGAGTCCTTGACATAGACCAAGCGCTTCAAGTCAGGCAACGGTGGAAGAGGGTCCATGGTCTGCTCTGGTGGCTCTTCTGATTTCCTGCAGGGTCGGAAGAACAAATTGAAATCAACATGAGAGTTTTGCAATGCCTGCCAGTCACATGGACTGGCAGGCATCTTTGTATATCTTTGTCATCTCTATTTTATTTTCTTGCTGTCAAGCCAGCAGGCTGGCAGCAAGATGCCCTTCTTGCTGCCAGACCAAGTGGCTGGCAGCAAGATGCCCTTCTTGCTGCTAGACCAAGCGGCTGGCAGCAAGAGACACAAAACACCACAGCGCCAGGCTCTTTCCTTTTTGCCAATCACTGCGTCTCAACATCAATGATGTCCTGAGTGGCAGCAGATTGGGCAGATCACAGTATGCACACCAGACAGATTCTACATGTACTTTTTGATTTCTGCAGTATGAAAGTCTTTGAATATTTCAATATCGAAATTTACCGGGTTTCAAAGTATATTACAATATAAAAATGAATACAGATAGATATGGATACATGTATATGTATGTGTGTGTGGTGATGTTTCAATGCCATCCTCTCCTGCTTCAAGGGGAAAACCAATATCACATATATGCCTATTATGTATCCAAGAACAAGGTTCTAGCCAACTGCAAAACAAGCCCACCACATAAATTCACATAAATTGCCCTCTGCAAGGTGTTTTAAGACAAATTCCATGGACACCCGGCATGAAAAATGTTATGGACTTGATTTTGCAACCCCGATTCTGGTCCTCGACTCGGCTCAAGTATTGCTTTGCGATGCTCGAGCAGGTGGTCCTCCTTGGCTGACTATTGTTGATTGCGAACAAAACACGGCCCCACACAGCCCCTCCACAAAGGAGCTTTGATTAATCATTGAACAGTGGATGGATTGTTTCAATTGTCCCCTCATCAATCTTTGATCGCAAATAAATGCAGGCGACAGTCTGACAGAGTAGGTGTTCCTGACCATGTTCTGCTCGATGCCATTGGGTGAAAGGTTCTGTGCCAGCCATATTTTGGTTTCCTCATCAGCCCATTCCATACAATCAACCCAGAAGGCGTACCGTTCATTGAGCCACTGCACTGTTTCCTCCTCAGCCCATTTCTCAGCCTCCTGCAGCTTCATCGTTTCCTCCTCAGCCCATTTCTCAGCCTCCTGCAGCTTCATCGTTTCCTCCTCAGCCCATTTCTCGCCTTCTCTCCATAAATCCTCACAAGTGTCAGAAGCAGCTTGCCCCTGACACCTCTTCTTGTCTTTCTCCATGTTCTCCTCTGGTTCAGTCTTGGCAACCTTTGGCTGCACTTGGCGATCCACTGGCATCTTTTTGGGCTCTGGCTTGCATTGTGGCACCTCTGCCTTGGTTTGTTTCACAGGCATCAGTTTGGGTGCCGGCTTGGAAAGAGGTGGCTCCTTCTGTTTGTTCTCATTGTCCTTGTTTTGCTCGGGAGCAGGATCATCACCAGGAGCCAGAGGATCATCTTGCCCTTTCCCATGACCTTTTTCTTCTCGACGTTTTTGACGGCGACGTTTCTCCCTCTCCCATTTCTGATCCATGGCGTGACGTAACCGGACTTCAGCAGGATTGTTGGGGTTTGGGTGCCATCTCTGCCCAGTGTGCCCAGGATCACTGGAGCTTGCACTGGGATAATGCCACGACTGCCACGACTGAGGTTCCCATTGCCATGGCCAGCTGCCACTGTATTGAGACATATTGAGATCTAACAAGATTTGGCAAGCTTATGCAAGCTTGACTGATACACGAAGTTGGCAAGCTTTGGCAGGTGCAAAAAAACATGTATTGTATCCAAACAATTGACTTTGATTTTAATACCAGCAGTGTTGCGCTGTACAACAAGAATTGATTTCAAACTTGAGCCCCAAACATAGCCTGGAAAGTTTGGCCGGGCCAGTTTGTAAACAATGGTGTGCATGAAAAGAATTGCTGCTGCTGCTGCCATTAAGCCCCCTGGTTCCCCCCGTAAACCCAGTCCTGTCGAAACCACGAACCTTCAGGCACCCATCACGGAACTTTGAACGCAAGACATCTGCCGCAATCAACTCAAACCATTCAGCAGCTTGTTCATCTTGCCAAACCAGTGTGAGGTGGCATGGAAAGTTTGCGCCCTGCTGCAACTCCAGAAAGCCCTGGGCAGAAATGCCAGTATGGCACCAGTTCTAAGCGATTGTGCATGGCTTGATGATTAAGGCAACATGCCAACCACCCCCAAAGTGCCTCGAAACTGTTGCCCACAATGGGAACCAAGTCCAGGAATTCCACCATAACTTGTGAGGAGAACTGCATGCCATCCTCAGTCGCATCAGTCATTGCAAAACAACACCTACCATCATTGCAGAACAACATGCACCATCATAACCAATCATCACGAGAAAACAATGACGGAATATCAACTTGTATTCTCCAATTTCAACCACAATGGCGCCTTCTTCAAACATGGGCATGTGTATATGTAAATCTTGATATATATATATATATATATGAAGTAAGTATATTGCATCCAAAGCACAGTCAACAGCTTGAAAACTTTGGCTGCAGCATCACCACCAATCTGAGCTGTCTTCAATGCCCCCCTAACCGTGCAGTCGGCATCAGTTGATGATGGTAGCTGTCCTTCCCCAACCTTCTCCACAGTTCGCATCTCCTTCCCTGAAAGCTGAGTTGCCTGCTGTGTTCGGCCATCTGTGAAGAGGGCTGACTTCTTCCAAAACAGTTTGGCTGCCGTCGCTGCGGCAGGGACCAGCACACGACCAGGGTATATCAATGGTCGTTCATCTCGGAGGTCCTTACTTTGGGCAGTGATTTTTTCTGGTTGATTATTGAAAATAGTGAAGGTGTCACATTTGTTCTGAACCCATCCACTTGTAAGACCAGCACTGTTTACACATGATGTTCTTCCAGACAGCAAGCTATTAGAAAAATCAAATAGTCTTGGTGTCCAGGCATCTTGTTGTAGGAGAATGCAACAGTCATGGTTCCCACTGAAACGAAACTATGAGCCAAGTAACACACTTCTTCACAATTTGGAGAAACCATTGCTTGTCACAAAGGGCACCAGTTTGGGAAATCCATTCCATCACAGCTGCCTCCTCTTTCCACAGGTAGTTGCGGGTGTAGCTGTACACTGGCATGAGCGCAAGACCCAGGTTCTTCTCACTTGTAGACATGAAGTATCCCGCAACGTGCATGATAGCCGGCATGTGGTTTGCAGACACAAGCGCGGGGGCTGACAAGTTCATCAGGGACACCACAACCTGCAATTAGAGCCCAGGCAAGACCCTAACAAGAAACACCAACTCAACTTCGTCCAGTGTTGCCGAGGCACACTTCCATCATCAGGGATTTGGAGGGCCCGGGACCGCTGTGACAACTCTTTCTTCAAGTCAGTGATAGCAGCTGCCCCTGGATCTTGGGGGGCCCAGGTCTTCAGCGTTACCTCAGCACCACAACATGTTACAATAACAACATTGTCAACATCATCATAACCATCACCATCACCATCACCATCATCATCATCATCAAATGTGCACATGGTAACACATTTGTTTGCCAAAAAACATATTCCAATGCTATAGGAAGCTGCATATGTCTCCATGTAGTGCTCTGCCGCCTGCTGTGCCTCTTGAACCACCTGCCCTTTCCAATCTTGAATTTTGCGTGCACGACTCGACAAGCACTGAACTACCTTTTGACGGTACACTTTGAAACTTTCCAAATCAAATGCAAGTTCATTCATCAAGAGGTCGAAGTTGGCTTTCTCAATTTGCTTTTGCTTCTGGTCCATGAAATCACCCATGGCTGACACCGGTTTTGATGGGTCACCCTTCTCACTTGCCTGCGCATGGTTGTCAAGGATCGTTTTCAAACCTAAGTTCCCCACCCATCACACATGACATCATTCCATGATCACTTTTTGAAACTGAGTGACTTGGATTGTCGCGGACAGTGTACTTGGCATCATTCACCGAAACTGCATTGGAGAGTTCTGCAAGGGCGGTAGGGTCAGCTTCACGAACTCGAGACATCCACCTTGAACACAGTTGATATGTGTTAAGCCGATCAGTTGATAAGCTTCAAAACTACGAGTAGCTTCACATGCTAAAAACATTTCAAGTCCAAGAAACTCCAACTCCACCATGTTCTCCATCTTGGGTGCCAGAATGCAAATGTCGTTCTTGAAGCCGATAGCCAAGCAACCTCCAAGCTATACAGATACAGTGGCTTCAAACTTGGAATGGCAAAAACGGCTCACGACATTGAAACAATCAGGCAAATAAGAACCAAGTAACACTGCTCCAGAAGGTTTTCACCCTCCGATTTGGTTGGCTGCCTTCGTCCTGCCCTTTGTGTTCTGTCCCATTTTGCATTCAAACATTCAACCCAGAGATTCAATGCCTCCTTTGTGACCTTGGACCAATGGCCAGCCCACGGCGAAGTCTTGGGTACTTTCAAAGTCTTGAAGCTGAAGCTGAGCAGTAGTTTCTTGCTGGAGAGCAATTCTTCACTGTATGGACAGCCTAGGTGCTGCATCATAAAAACCCATTTGGATCCATGTGGCTTAAAAGCCTCTATTTCCCAATTGCTGTTTCAAATGCATCAGAAACATGTAGTACAATACAAGAAACAACTCCAACCCCATTTGTTGATGTAGGCGAAAATTGCATTGCGGCACTCAGTAGGAAGATCCAAAAGGTTCTTCACAGTGAGGAACTTTGCGCCCAGCACCCTGTCAGACTTTGGTGCCTGCGCATTCCAAGCATTCAAAGTGCCCTGCAGGTCCTTGTCTCCAGTTTTTGCTAACTCCAGCAAGCTGTTTACCCAAGTCACAGCAGTGGGAGCTGTCCGAATTTGACCTTTGACGGCCACCCGCAAGTTGTAGAACCTGGGGGTGCAGCTGCACAATACATCATTGGCTTAACTATATGTTTTTAGTTTGCTACCTTCAAACAAATTTAAAGTGACACCAAACAAACCCAAGAAACAATTCCTCCTTTCGGTTAGTCAGCTCCACGTGGACACATCGAATATGCTGTAGGCTCTGTTGCAATTTTGGGTGGACCTCAGTCCCAGACATGTTGCATTACACAACCATCAGCACAAAACAACATCAGAATGATTTACATATATCCTGTTGTTCATTTTGATCATCATCATCACCACCATCATCATCATCATGATCATCATCATCATCATCAGAAACAACAACATCACCAACATCACCAATAAACATCAACATCATTACACCTTGATGCCTGCCAGTCCTTGTGGCTGGCAGGCATCTTTGTATATCTTTGTCATGTCTATTTTATTGTCTCGCTGCCAGGCCAGTAGGCTGGCAGCAAGACACCCTTCTTGCTGCCAGACCAAGTGGCTGGCAGCAAGACACCCTTCAGTGCTGCCAAGTTGCTGCACTCAAAGTGGCCTTGCGCTTGTGCACCACAGCCAGCAAGGAAAGGGTTGTCAGGATTCGCAGCTGGCCTTTCAAGAACAAGATCTGCCCTTCACCAATGGCATCACCAGCTTTCCATTGAGCCTACCAGATGCACAAAGTAAAGAACAAGCAGCTTGAAAGTAACCAACCTCAATCACATGTTCATATCATGCACTAAGTTGCACAAACAAGACAAGGTTGGGACAAGAAGCAGGGAACCGAACTTTCACCACTTCATCCGAAGTATCAAAGCCGTAGGCGCAAATCAATCCAAGAAGAAGGCGTGCTTTCTCCATTTCCGGTGCGCCAGTCAGCCCAGCATCATCAGCAAAGGAAAAAGAGGACAACCTCACATACCCCGCTGCCACCACGCCCTCCTTCTCTGGCTGCACAGTCGGAATGTCCCCAAAGTTCTCAGCATAGGCAACCGTTGGGTCCTCCCCTATCTCAGAAGCAACCCATGTGAAGAACTCATGCCGGAGAGCCTGATTGGGGTACAATGCTTGAAGAAATTGCCTTGGACCACCACAGCCTCCCAGGGTATGTATGTAATCAATGACCCTTTTTGTTGATAGCCACCTTTTCACACACATGCACACAGCCCCATATTTGTAAAGCAATGTTTTAACACTACCCTTAGGCCTTTGATCTCATGATAAACTGTGCTGGCTAGCTTGTCATTCTTGTTCTGGGGCTCCGAAGAAGCATGAGTCACCAAATCCCACTGCTCCAACTCCGATGGTGCATCTGACACTGACATAGCGGCAGGTTCAGACATGGGAACTGTGCTGGCAATCTCATCACGGTCCTAATGCTAGCTGCATGGTAAGGTGCCCATTGCAAATAAACATATAGATCATCCACCCACAAAAAAATAAGTTGCAACAAAACAAGCAAAAAATAGAACATCTTTTTGATATTGCTTAGCATCTAACCAATCCTCTGATTGCAGAGAGCCGTTCTCTATGCCCATCATTCCTGCAAATGGCGCTTCCTCCATTGCAGGCTGGATCGAAAGTGTTTCTTATGGCCCCGCTGAAAGTCAGGCTTGTCTCAAGCTGGCTCTCAGCTGCTCTTGATTGCAAAAGCCTGCAGAATGTTTTATAAGCTCTTGCTGAAGGCTGGAACCTGCAACCCTTCCCCATAACATATATACAACATGGTCTGGAAAAAAACATGACCTTCAAATTGTCGGACCATTTGGGGTCCCCGAGTTCCGAAGATTTCGGCTGAAAACTTCCGATCTCCATGGTTTATCCCCTCCCACCCGTCGGACCTTTTGGGGTCGTTTTCAATGTTACTTTGGGACATGAACAGAATATCTTGTGCAATTCCAGTTTGCAGTGTGGCTTGGCATGTGAGGCTGGAATAGGCTGAACCCTGTTATTTTTGAACAAGTCTGAGATCCGCAATTTTTTTTTAAATCTTCCTAACTCAATTGTTGAAATTCATGAGGTGAGTTCCGAAGATTTCAGCTGAAAACTTCCTATCTTCCCCTTGGAAAGTGAAATCTTCCTAACTCAATGTTTGATTTTGAGATACTGAGTTCTGAAGATTTTGAATTCCAATAGGGAGTTCCGAAGATTTCGGCTGAAATCTTCCTATCTCAATGTTTGATTTTGAGATATTGAGTTCTGAAGATTCTCTTTTTCACCCCATGTCGCAGTGATTTGGGGTTTCCACTACTGTGCACTGTGGCACCTTTCTTCTGAGCTAACCATCTCCAACTAAATTGAAAAATTAACCCTTTTTCCCAGGGTGATCCTGCTGCCATTGGCGGAGAACACACCTGGCCACTGCTGTGCAGAGGGGCTGCGGGTAGACTTGGGCAGCCTTTGTCCTTCTTTGTCCTCCTTCACTGCCTTCCAATCGGCAGTGCTCATGGTCTCCTGCACATCGCTTTCCATCGAACTCATCGATAATGGCTCGGCAGTTGGTGGCGAAAATGGTCGGTTTTTTGATCGGCTTCTTGTCCTCTAACGAAACCAAGCCATAGCGGCACTGGTCAAAGACCACTTTTCGACAATGAGGTAACTGTTTGACCTCATCTGATGCAAATTTGAATCCCCAACCAGCAAGGACAAAAATTATACATTGCGCTACCTAAGAAAAGAACAACATATATAACATAGACCAAAAAAATATATAGACCCAAATGGTTTGCAGCATATCTCAAACATTGAAGCCCAGATGCATTGTCACGGTTCCAGGCCTGTGACCCCTCTGGGTTTTCGATGCAGTAATAGGACTGGGTTGCCAGCTGAACCGTCGCTATCCAACAGCTCACATCAATGTGCCCGATGGCTTGGTGCAAAAGGTCATACTTGGTCAGGGCATCCATGCGTCCCCAGTTGCTGAACATGTACTGGCACAAGTGTGTGCAAGGCGGGCTCAACATTGTGAAGAACGGTTTGAGCGAAACCAAGTCACTGAGTAGCATGTGCTGAATTGAGGGGTCTCGGAGATCCCAGAAGTTGTCCACCTCGATGCTTTCAATTGCCCTGGCTAATCACAAATTTCTGTTAAGACCCTGAGGTGGTTTCTAACAATCATGATACAGAATGATACAGGGTGGCAAGGGCCAGCAGTTCACAACCAAGTAACATCAATGCTTCTCAAAGATCACATGCCCAGTTCCCTCACCACAGGTCCTATACGGGGCCGGCTGTAAATTTCCCAGAAATGGCATCGAACGTCTCGCTTTGCAGGCTGTAAACATTTCAGCTCCTCCAAAATGTCCTGGAACGGAATATGTGGCCTCAATGGTGGCGATACAGTTGCCCACAAAACATTAAAGGCATTTGAGTTTTCATACTATGAGCTTGGAATTTGCCACCCAGAAAATGACAAACTGCTTACATAATCATTGCATTCAAAGGACTGACCTGCAATTGAAGTAGCATGATGAGCATAGTCCATGCCAGCTTCTGACTTTGCTTTGGTTCCACTAGGTTGGGAAGGTTCACTAGCTTGCACAGCACGTTCTCCCCTCTGATTCTTTGACCTTGTTGTTTTTTTTTCCCTCTCTTTTTTGGGTTTTGTGGCTGCCACTGGGGCACTTGGCCTAGCCTTGGCTTTGGTTTTTCTCTTTGGTTTCACTGCAACAGGTGGCGGTAGTGAGAACGCATCATCTAAGCCAGAGCCATCATCATCAGGGGGAAGAGACGCCATGGGATTTTATCCCTTAGCATGAAAAGTTTCGGGCCAATGTAATGAGAACATCAAACAATGCAAACAACTTGGCGCACAGTACCACATTGAAATGGCAAAATTCACATTGAAATGGCAAGATTCACAGCCCCCAGTGGGTCTCAATCTTTCACAAGTTTCCCCATTGACTGCTACCATGTTTCCAAATCAAGTCAAAGGTTGCTTCGCCCTTGACAGATACACTGCGTTGAAACCATTGTTGGTTTTTCGCAACATAACCCTAATCACAGATGCGCCGCTGGCAGCTTGAAACAAATCATATGAACATATTTGAAATGAATAGATTTGAATAGAACTTGAACCATGTTTTGTTCATCATCGCCTCCAGCTTTTCACATCAGGATAACCCCTAAACAGTCACACACTTAGTGCTGGTTGCTGCGGCCACGGCCTCGCCCCTTGGCCTTGGCCTTGGGTTCTGCTCGTGCTTTGGCTGCACCCCCTTTGCCCCGACCCTTCCCCCGTGGCACATAGTCGGGCCTCTGGCACTGCTTGCACCCCGTGGCCTGGAATCTGCACTTAGTGCATCCCAGTTGGCGCCCGGGTGGCAAGACTGGTGGTGCTGGGGGATCTGCATGGTCACCATCAGCATCAGGTTGATCACCCCTATCTGGAGGAGGAAGTGGCAAGGCATCAGCTCGCAACGGGGCTGCAACAGCTCGTCGAGCACGCAGTCGGGCATTGTTGGCAGCAGCCTGCACCCTCTGCGCTGATTGCAAGCCAGCTGCAGAAATCACACGCACTGGTCCAGGGGCAAACTTTTTCCACCTTGGAAAAAAAATGGTTGCTGCCCAGTCAAAGCTGAAAACCCTTGCCAAGCTCAAAACTATCTATCAACCAAAATTACAACCCCTACCCATAGAAGAAAACTCTGGCACCACTGCTGTGCAAAAAACGCTCCACTTTTGCGCATGAACTCAGCTTAGTTACCCAGCATTCGAAGGAACCTTTTCATCCACCACATGAGTTAAGAAGAAGACTGGCATCACAGCATCTGGGAAGCTTCCTTTCTTGTTGTTGTCCTTGCATGACATGGGCATAGCAGGCTTGATGTGACCCACAGTGGCCCCAAAGATTAAAATCCCATAGCACACATCTCGAAAAAATGAATAGTTACCTCTTCTTGCGCGTTGTTTGCGGCAACCTTCTTCAAAACATTGGGAGGCACAAACAGAACTAAATTCATGTCCATTGGTTAAACGAAGATTCCACAAAAGCTCGTAAGTAGGCAGCAGCCTTGTGCAGATGCCACGGTTCTGCTTCCACAGCTTTTGCAGTGCGAAGGAACCTTGGATTCAACACAAACGAGCATGTCAAAATCGATGAATCAAAATATGGATTGACAATCATTTTCGACAAGTAAGGGTGTATGTGTATATATATATATATATGTATGTAAAAATATGTGTATAATATATATATATATATTCCCATATAACTATTTCATACAGTCTTCAACACAAAAAATCCATAAGATTATTGGTTGACAACTGGGCACTCATCACACTCACGGGTGCTCAATTCCTTTCGGGGATGAGCTTGTAGACGAACCCCTTTCAGGATGTCAACATAGTCCTTTGGGATGATCATAAGCGGCTCTTGCGACAGGGAAGCCGAATGGACCCACTCTTTGCAAAGCATGACCACATCCATCGGATCTTGCTTGTATTCCCTCTCCTGCACAACACAAGTGGTGATACCTTGGTCACAATGAGACCAATCAGTGTTGTTGAAAAGTGTAAACGGGAACGACAATTTCTCCAAGTCCCACTCCTGGTCAGCAAACTCTGTGACCACCCAAGCCACTTCACCATCATGATCATACGTTGGCAAATCCTGGTTTCCAGGAAAAGGCAATTTTGCAATGATCTAGTTCCCAGAGAGTGATGCCCCATACCCGTCTTCCACGTAATCCATAAACTAAACACCCTGTAGTGCCCTGTAGCCATAAATAAACACATGCATGCTGGCTTGCCCAAAGTTGATTTTGCACCTATATCTGTATCTATATTCAAGTGTATATATATATGCTTTGTGTGCATATGTTCTTTTCAACATCACAAAGAAAGGATATATGAACTTGCCACATAGTAGCTAAAACATCATATATATATGTTTTGGAGGGTTGGCCAGGCCACAAAAAACAACCACACAAAATGTGATTGTCAAAAAGGCAAGAATCCATCCTTCGCACAAAGCGCCAGCAGTGGTTGGTGTGCATTTGCGGCTGAGCACCACGAGGATTGGGAGTGAGGCCAGTAATCACAACGTCAAGGTTCTCAAGGTAGACCTTGAAATTCAAGGCACCAGTCAACACTTCCACGATGAGCTTGCGACCACGGCTTGGAGTCACCAAACGCTTGATAGCTTCCACAAAGTCCTATCAGGAATTGTTTTTCCTAAAACATCTGATAGATATCTTCAACACCCTTTTGCATACCGAAAACAACATCTGTCGAATCAATGAATAAATAATTGTATTTATAATTACAGATGTTGAAATTAAAGTACACAAACCATTTTAAATATGTTATATGTATATATATATAGTACACTATGCTCTCCTGTGGGCACTGGAGCACATTGCACTGGGCCAAAGCACTGGCCACTACAGAGTAGCGTTGGTCCAGAGGACCATGTGTGTGGCCAACTTCACCCATGTAGTGTTGGCAGCTGCGAAACCTAGATTGCATAAACCATGCCAAACCCTTGGCATTTTTACGGAAAAATCAGCCATGGGAACCCATGACCACTGCCCCCAAACAATTTAATATCCCATAGATAAAAAAGAAATGTACTAACAAGAAACCTTCGAGACGCCACCAACAAACTTTGGAATAAGGCCAGGGTTTGATTCTTCCCTTCTCTTGCTGTATTGTCGGTCTGGCAGGGTGGGGCAGAGTGCACTTAGAAACAGCAAACTATCAAAGCCAATGGGTCAACAAAACCATATGCAACACTTTGCAGCAACTTTATAAACATGTCTTGAACATTTTTGGAACCCACCCGACTTCCAATATGATGTTCCCCGGCATTGTGGTAGATCGCTTCTGGAGGATCTCATTGGCATCATCCAAAGCTTTGCACAAGATCGTTGCCTCAGTGGACGCATCCTTGGCCATGTCAGGCTCCAAGACGTAGTAGCACTCTGCCACCTGCAAGCAAAGAAAGGATCTTACAATTTCCTGTTACAGATACCAGCATAAAACTCAGCCCCTGTGACTTTATACACAGTATCATTTTTATTTGGTAAAAATGCGACTATAATTATATGTCTGTAGAATATGTATCTTCAATACTTGAGACTAGGCACACCCCAAACCAGAGACCCATGGAGATGCAATTGCGGCCGCCAATTGCCTTCCAGACTCTTGGAATTAGAGGTATTCCTTGGGCACTTGAACTTCGCTTCATCACAGGCATCGATATCCACTTTGATGAATTCATCATAGTTGTCTGTGCGGCCTTCCTTCACCGCATCCTCCGACATGTGGTTGATGCGTGTTTGAGCACATCGGTACTGCCTCACTGTGCCAATGTGCAACTCCTGGGCTTTCATGACAGCAGCTCGCTCGTCGCCACGGGCTGACTTGATACGCTCCGTGAACTCAGCACATGCAGTGCACCTGATTGATCCCCCAGCAGGACGGCATCTGATCTAGTGGAAAAATTGCAAAACTAAGTTTACAGCTGTGAAGCACCAAGCCGATTGGATGGCGAACAGCAAATGGAACTCCCTGAGCATTTACCCTAGACGTTTGCAACAGACTGCATGTAAGACATCACATGTCCATTTTTTGATGCTTGAACTTCTTGGAAAAAGGGGCCCAAAAACCCACACAGATGTAACCCACAAAACCATACACCCCATCCCTAACACTTATTTTCGACACTCACGCGCAAGCATGTCAGACGGATCCCTTGGCAAGAATGGAAAACTGTGCCATTTAAAAGGTCCACACGCCCACCATCACAAAACCTTTTCTCGGAATGATGGCTCTATGGCTCTGTGGTAGAGGCAAATAATTTGGACACCAGCTCCTCAGCTAGTTTCCATCATCATCACTTGCAATTCCAGCCTGGGTCTCTTCAAGATCTGTAGGCTCTGCAGTCGATGCGTAGCCTGGGGACTCCTCCACAACCCACTCAAAATCTGAATCGTTGTTATCATCCATGGCCTTGCCCTTGTCCTTCGCATTCTTCTCCGCATCTTTGGTCTCAGCCACAGATGAAACCTCTTTCTCTGTGAACATTGCCGGATCAAAATTTCCATGAGTGGAATGGGCAGCTTTGAATCCTGCAACATATCCATCAAACCAATTCTGGTCTCCGGCTGGGAAGGACACGTTCAAGGCCTCTGAGGCCACAGTCTCAAGCCACGTGCATCTCTCCTTCATGTACTCAAGCTCCCACTCCTTGTTCTCAGCTTCCCGCACCTTCTCACCGAGCTCCAGGCATTCCTCCACCAATCCTCAGATCAGACAAGACAGAAACAAAGATGTTTCTAACCAGCAGAAGTATAACTAGTTAATACATCTAAACACATACAAGCAGTTTCATTGCAGTACCAAAGCAGTCAAGAGACAGAACAAATATAAAACATCATATCCAAAATCCAATGTTTCCCCTTTCCTTTTTAAAGGGACATGCTGTCTGATGCATCAGCTCAGCTCCAGTATCCAAGCAACCCCAAAGTACATATAACACCTAGTAACTAGTATGTAGAGGGTATATGTAGAGGGTACTGTATAAATCACCTAGTATGGTTTCTTTGTGTTGGATTATCTTGGCATCTAGTTGCTGGCATCTGTTATTCTTTGACAATTTCATAAGGATGTGTCTATGTGATTGGTCATGCACCAGTCTTTGACAAGCATGGGCATGCTTAACAAGAGGCGGTCGTTGTAATGAAGCAACTGCCAGCTCATCTGAATAAGATAACGGGCTTCCTTCCAGCCAAGATCCTGGAAACAATGACAAACAAATTCAAACATTGCAAAACCAGATCCGATTAGATTATGTTGGGTTTGGGTTATGTTGGGTTATGTTGGATTGTGGGTGGAAGCCCGCCCTGTGAGACATGCAAACCCTGTCCTCGAAATTGAAATCTTTGTTAGAATTCCTGGCCAAGAAATCGCCATAGCCCTTGGCCTTGTGACTTTCCAGGATTATTTCCTTAGCCAGTGCACCCACAAAAACAAAAATTCACAAAGGCAAATTCAGCCCCAAAGAAGGGGAAACCTCCCCATGATTTCAATACAAAAACTTTCACACAAAACAGTTGGAGAAACGTCTCGGCGCTTCTTCACCAGTTCGATTGGTGGTGGCACCTTTGGGCGTTTGTTGGCCTTCTGGTAGGACTCAAGAAGGTAATCTTCAGGGATACGCTTGATACCAAGTGGCATGGCTGCACAGACAAGAGAGGCGGCCAGCAGTGAATCAATAACACAGAACACCCCAAAATATCAAAGCACATCCCAATACTTGAATGCCACATGTAAGGGTGCAACAACCTGCAATACAACATGCAGCAGAGGACTGGAGCCATAAAATGGCTGGCGACAAAAACATGCCCACCAGGGGCCACGGTGATATTTATTGCTTCAAATGCTGCACCCTAGATGCCAAAGAACAACTTCCTTTCGAAGGAACAAGCATCCTAGAAGAACGAACACCTGTTAAACCCAGTTTGGGAGTGCAAGCAGTTACTCGGCTCAATCTTTCATGCGCAGGTGGCCAAAAATCTTCGCAGTAACCACATCTTTTGTAGGTTCCCTCTGTCAGAAACCCTTCATGGTATAATGCCACTATTTTTCTAAGCCGAAATTGCAATTAATGATTGTTAAGTCCTTTTGGGGATGGTATTGAAAATTGTCTAATCTTATTGAAATTCACAAAGACATAGACAAGATAACCTGCATGAAATACCATGACATGAGCAACACATAGGACATCAGAACCAGCCCTCACACCCAACAACCCATAGATGTTGGCAAGGCACCGGGCATGTTGACCAATTTTCCGGAAGCCAAGGACCTTGGACCACTCCTTTCCAATCTTTTCAAAAAGGGTTCGCTTGGCCCGGTGGGTCTCCTCAAGGTCATGGGCATCACACCATTGCTGATATTGGGCACGAAGTGCATCCCATGTCATCCAATTGAGAAAGCGCTTCTGCTGGCTGGAGCCTGGTTGCACTGAATTGTTTTCTTCGAAAATCTTTCATCAATATGGGGTTACCTCCAAAACAAGACACACACACACACATATATATATATATATACATATAGAGCTATGTAATCTAGAAAGTATCTTTCGAAAAACGCTTTCGAAAATAGGTGAGTTTCCATCCAAGCCATTTACCACCCGAGCCATTGGATTTGCAGACAAGACATGTTCCCAATGCACAGCAGCACAAGGGTCAAGCAAGGCATCAGGAATACCACCATCTTCCCTCAGAGCCATGCCTTATGACATTCATGGCAAGGAGAGAATAACCCCGCTTATAATAACACAGGCTGCCCCAAAAAAAGATTCAAGACAGCAAACTGTATGAATCAAACAATCAAAGATACCTTCCGCTGGTGTCAGACTTCGAACATATGGGTCATATTCATCTGGGTGCTCAGCCAGTGGCTCTGCCTGAGATGTGCCACAAACAACCAAAAATACAAGCACCCAGAGGTGCAAAAAGGATATCAACTATGCCCCAGTTTGAATCTGTGGTATGCAGTGAAGGAGCCACGAAGTGGTAGAGAAAGGTGAAGAATCCTTCAACTGATTTCCTGCCATCAGACTCATCAGCTCTTGCCATCCCGTTCATGGTGCGCAGATCCACCGGAGGGATACCAGATTTCACATTTGGAAGCAGCCGGTTTACCTTGGAACAAATGGAACCCTGATGTCAGCATGTTTACCTATTAGTAGGTCGGCAAACTAGCATTGCTCCAGTTTTTCTTGATGAAAAATAAATACATTCAGATATCTATCATGTACAGTAACCTTTGGTCACCTCCTCAAAATCCAAATCCAGAAACTTGAAAATTAGTGAGTCCATGTCACCCGCTTCACATTGATGTTGAGCAATTGGCAGAAGGCTTGCTTGCAAACCACATGGTCCTTCAGCTTGTAGATCTGATGGCCTCCGCCCTCCTTCACGACATCACCCCCAGGGTGGGATGGGGAAACAGAAGGCCAACAAAGGAAATCAGAGGAAAACTATGACAACTAGCCACCATGGTTCTTGAACAGAAACATAATTTCAACAATCCCTTCCAATCCTTTGAAGCTTGCTTTAAGATGGAGATCAGAGAGGTGTTCTTCTCATCATTGTCCATTGCATCAAATGAATCTCGGAGGCCCCGCATGACCACATCATCACAGAGCATTGCCACACAGTTCTTGCCACAGCATTGCGACCTGAGCGTGGCAGTGCCAAAGGCCAGGTGGGCAACAGGAACATCAAACAAAATTTAGCAGTTTCTACTTGTCACAATGTTAGACCTTTTGGGGGCAACATAGTGAGTTCCCAACATGCAAAACAAAACATTGCATAATTTGACCTATTCCAAGGATCTGTTTCTCAGTTGATGCTGGTGAGAACTTCAACCGCTTTGGAATCGGCCCATCTAACGTTGGCTGCAATTCAAAGAGGTCCATGCCACATGAATCATCATCTGGCAACGCCGTCATGCTCCTACTTCCCTACCCTCAGCCAAGAATCCGCTGATCACACAACAAGGGTTGCATTCAGCCAGTCCCATGGGCTGGCAGAATGACAAACTGTCAGGGTCAGATGCCAAGAAAACAAATGAAGACTGTGTGTGAACAGGAATTTTTACAAACATCATCGGGCATCAAGCCAGCTACCCATCAACATGCCGATGCTAGTTTCCAAATCCCACCAAGAAACAAACATATACAACATTTTTGCACAACATGTTATGCAGCAAACCCTTCAAGTATCCCTTAGTAGTATTACAAAGGGTCTAGAGCCTAAAAAATTTGACAGGAACATGAACCTGTAAAAATAATCTATAATCAGGGAAGTAATGTGCACATCGATTTTGGGTTTGTTTGGGGAACCAGAACCCGATACTGACGATTTACCCACACCAAACAACATTTGATATAATCTAACCACATGTTCTGACCAACAAGTTCTTGGGAAAATCATTAACATATATTAGCATCATACATTACCCAGCCAACTCCAATTAATCCAAAGCATTTTCTCCAAATCTTGAACTCACAGCAAACCTATTCCATAGACACCAAACTGTCAGGGACATCTGAGTTAATAGCAAACTTGTATGGCGCATCCTCCAGATATGAATGTGCGGTTCAGCTTGTTCCTTTCCCAAAACCTATCACTGCACATAGAGAACCCCAATTCATGGCAACCCAGCTGTCTCAAGAACAGAACAATGCAATGGTTTGCGTACTTGTGCAGGGGCATTTTGCCAGACCAAGAGGCTGGCAACTTGCAAACGAAAATTTGTGGGTGCCATCTTGTTTGTTGGTTTTCCTCTCGCTTTGTGACCTGGTGGATGTTAAAGTCAATATCACATATGAGAGGATAAGCCAAATCATATACAGAAACCCCAAACCACCACCAAAGAAAGCAATAGCCATCACATTGTGCCTTTCCATACATCCCATGAGGTTTGAGCTCATGGTCAACATAGCCAATGCCATTGTCTAGATGGCAAGACTTTTTCCAAAGTACTGGATAGTCCAAAAGAACAATGCATGATGCTTTCTTCATGCATCTGGTGGCTTGTATTGTGGCAAAACATCTCTGGACTCTCAAGACCCCAAATCAAAAAGACAACAACCCCAAATGGGGCAACATGGATTAAAAGTGCACGCCGTTGTGGGCGCGAAGCGCATTTAGAAGTCAAAATGCACAAAGCACGCCATGTACGGACCATTTTTGGAGGCTCAGATGTCGAAAAAGTGCACGCTGTTGTGGCGCGAAGCACATTTCGAAGTCAAAATGTACAAAACACACCATGTACGCACCACTTTTGGAAGTTGTGATGTCGAAAAAGTGCGCGCCGTTGTGGCGCGAAGCACATTTCGAAGTCAAAATGTTAAAAACAGCAGGGTTTCGGACCACTTTTCGAGGTTCAGATGTCGCTTCGCTTCACTACATTACACTACACTGCACTCCACTTCACTGCACTACACTACACTACATTACACAACACTACAACTTCACTACAACTTCACTACAACTACAACTACACAACTACACTCCACTACACTCCACTACACTCCACTACACTAAATCACACTACATTACATATATTACATTACACTACACTCCACTACATTACACTACATTACACTACACTACACTACCTTCCACTACACTTCACTACATTACACTACACTCCACTACACTACAACTACAACTACACAACTACACTCCACTACAATACACTCCACTACACTAAATTACACTACACTACA
>Ga0126342_10004882_pt1 | contig 23139 bp, 21 predicted proteins | sample Cyp1metagenome_FD_92528 | JGI IMG/M metagenome (GOLD analysis project Ga0126342, IMG submission 92528) | Coral microbial communities from Lord Howe Island, Old Settlement Bay, Australia - Cyphastrea 1 metagenome | ecosystem: Host-associated > Invertebrates > Cnidaria > Coral ...
ATGTAATATATATATATATATATATATGTAATATATATATATATATATGTAATATATATATATATATATATGTAATATATATATGTAATATATATATATATATAATATCTATATCTGGTTGGTGGTACACGTACCCCTCTGAAAAATGATGGAGTTCGTCAGTTGGGATTATGACATTCCCCCAAAAATGGAAAGTCATAATCCAAATGGTTACAACTAGGGTTACATTCACCAGTTTCTATCGCATATCCCATATTCATCGGATCCGTCAGAACCCACATGCTGTTTGTACTGGTATTTACAGCAGTAGAAAACACGTGTTGTTTTTCGATTCAGATTTTGAGGGTTACTTACATTCATTTACTTAAGTAAGCATTAATGCTTCTGAAATCTTATATAATATATAGATATCTAGAATCTATATGTATATATATATATGAACGTACTGACCTCCCAAAAAACTGTTTCCAGGATGGTAGTTCGATGAGATTTAGTTCAAAAATGGCACGTTTCCAACTTTTCTATCTATGACTTGGGGTTGCTATGGTGAAGATTTTCCCAACAAAACCAATCTCAACGATTGGATTCCCATGGAATACGAGTATCATTAATTATATCCCCATGAGATTCCCACTAGATTCAATGAACAATCATGAAAAATCATCATTTTTGGTTTGTGAAATACCCAGTAGCCCCTGGATTTACGAAACTCACCACACGCTTCCTCCATGGAAAGCTCTTTTTCGACATAGCTGCAGGTGCAGTTGTCAGGCCGGCACCGTGAGGCAGCCGTATTTCGGCATCAAAAGCCATCCGTTTGATTAGTAATGGATTACCCTCTGGTAATTTGTTACATAGCTACTGAACATGGCCATTTATAGTTGATTTAGCCATTAAACAATTGTGATTTTCCATGGTTATGTAAACGTTTACCAGAGGGTAACGATGGCCTTTGAGTGGATTAATAATGATTAATAATCCACATTGAGTTGGATGGCATTACTTGTTTCATGGATTAGTAATGGATTATTATGGTTTATCCTTTCATCCAGTTTCCAAAGAGAATCTAATCCATTGAAGATTATACATGGATTGTATTGGATTGTATTAAATGTATTATATAATGGATAAAAAACAATGTTATCCACTGGCTATATCCATTTGGCTATATATTACATGGATTTGCGATCCAGGAACACCCCCAACAAGTAACGCAAATTCCCTATAAATTCCCCAGTCCTAGTGACATGCACCATTTTGAAAATGCATATAAGGTTGATACAGGATGGTGCCCCCCAGTTATAAGTTGGTTCATAAACACCATTAACTAGTTCGTTCTATCTACCATAAACATCCGTTTTTACCATAGAATTCAGCCACTTATCCATATCTCAACTGAACGCCAAAACGCTCGTTTGCGAGGCCCCATCCTGTATGACTGGAATTTTGAAGCCAACAGCGATGTGTTTTTCACTTTGAAACATCACTTCTGGGCGTAGAAGCACCTGAGCGGCCCAAGGCCCCAAGGTCTTCCTGAGGTCTTCGGTATATCCCCCCTTTTGTGGTTTTAGTTACCATCTGGTTATGACTAACATAGCCATGGAAAATCACCGTTTTTGATAGGTAAACCATCTATTTCTATGGGCCATCTATACCATGGCTATGTTAGTCATAACCAGAGGGTAAGATGATGATCAACCAATGGATTTGGATGATTTGGGATACTCTATTTTCAGACAAAGCCCACATGTTTTTTTCATGTTTCAACATCGCAGATGCCAAATGACCATTTCGAAATTGGCTTAATTTTCCAACTGTGGCTTACTCTGGACGTGCCAAGTGCCTGAACTGGCCAAGTGGAACTGATATTTCGGCAAGTCGAGACTTTGCCGTACCCGGCTGGGGGTTGATTTGAATGGTTTGACTGGAGGGACACAGGGACCCCGTTTTATCATCCACGAATTGTCGGCTTTAGCGGAGAAAACCCCAGTTGTTGCCAGGTACACAGAGGTGCACAGAGTCGGACCCACGACTGAGCCATTTTCAAAATCATCCTTTCCCATCCCAGGAAATAATGGTTGGAAGATTTGTATCCCCAGCATGGCCCAGAACATTCCCCAACAGCCAGTCAGGTTGATAACCCACTATCATAACCAATCAACCATTATATATATATATATCTTATATATACATATATATATATAAATATCCAGTATTTCTATATATTTTTCATGCTTAAAACCGAAAGCTATCTTTGGTGATTATATCCCCCATGTTTCACAATCAATCAAACATCAGTGGTATAACTTTCCTCACTTTGGACCAATGCTTCGTTGCAGGATCATCCCATGGATCAGTGGATCATTCCGTTAGAACTGGGGGAACTAAGCCCATTTTCTCCATTTACCGCCGTAGCTTTCACCGCCTACGCCAAGCCTGTGATTTTTGACCTGTCGCTGTCGCAGTGTCGTGCTGTCGAGACGACTGTCGATGAGGAACCGAAGTGACAAAGGGATTTTTAGGGCCCTGGAAATTGAAGAAAACGTACCCCGAATCCCCAAAATCCTCCTGAATGGTTAAAAAGTACACACAGATATATTATGATATTTTTTTACGTTTTTTTCGATGATGGGTTGGACCAAAAAAGACGTCCAGGTACCCAGTACCCAAAAACCCAGCTGTTCACCATCATTTCCGGACATCCCAGAGAGGCCACCTTCGACTTCGTGGGGAATCTTCGTGGGAAAAACAATCGAGTGAGATGTGTAGGACTGCATTATTTCCGATGATAAACTAACATAACTATGGAAAATCACAATTTTAATTGGGAAAACTCACTATAAATGGCCATTTTCAATAGCTATGTTAAAACTTATACAACCACAACATATCCCAGTTATACACAGCATATCTAGCGCTAATCTTAGGCACCTCGGATCCCCCGATGTTCTCAGCAGGCAGACTGGGAAGAGCGTGGGAATTCTGCATGATGTGGTCCCATCAATTAGGATGTCAAGGCAAGGCCAATGGGACCACAGCAATAGTGGTTCATAGTGGTTCATAGTGGTTACTAATGATTAATAATCGTTAGCAGTGGTCAATAGTTGTTGTTTATAATGCTTAAGAATGGTTAATAATGGTAGTTGATAATGATATACCCTCTGGTAATTTGTTACATAGCTATTGAACATTGCCCATTTAGTTCGTTGATTTTTCCCATAAAAATGGTGATTTTCCATTGTTATGTTGGTCTACCAGAGGGTCATATCAAAATGCATTAACTGGGCAATTTGAAGGCTACCTAATTCAAACCGTAATACCCATAGCATCCATAGCTGAGAATGGTATCGGATGATGGTGTTCTGACAATACTTTGACGCTGCCGGTAGATGCTGATGATATCTGACGATCATGCTATGATCATAAGGACGTTGTTGTTGCTGTCGTTGGTGGTGGTAGTTGTGCGTTTGAAAACCTCCAAGTCTTTCCAAAACTAATCATCATGACTAATCTGCACCAAACAGATAGTAGCGGTAATATTATGCCGGCAATGCCCACCAGTTCATCGTTAAAGAGATATATACATATATATATATGGCCGATCTTAGAAACCCTGCAAAAAATGACAGATTCTTAGCTGGTGAACGTAGATAATCCATTGATACCAAAAGACTAAAGGATTAGTCCCTACCCATCCAGTCGATTGACCTAGTGTATATCTATTGTTGCTTATATGTACATTGTTGCTTATATGGAGGTTTCCTAAAATTATTCACCATTATTAATTATTAACAATATTAAACCATATTCCATCCAGTCGGTTGACCTAGATATATTCCCATTATATTCCCATATAAATATACTGGTTGGTGGTATACGTACCCCGCTGAAAAATATGAGTTCGTCAGATGGGATTATTCTTCCTAATATATGGAAAAATAAAATTCATGTTCCAAACCACCAGATAAGATTATATCAATAATAATGGCATATATATATACACATACATAATGTGGTTAATACAATTTCATAAACCATCCCCCAGTCATCACCATAAATGGGTGCTATAGGTCAAAATGGAGTAATATATTAATAAGATATTATTATGGTGGATTATATATATAAATAAGGGCATATATTATGGGTATATCAGTTATACATATATATATATATTTATATTTTTTTGGGTGGTAGTATATATATATCTGGGTAAATTGCAATATTTCACTAACCTGGATTAAGGCCATTTGGGTATGATTTCCCTTATTAACCATGATTCCAGGGCTCGGTCGCAGTGAGGTCGTTATAATTTACCCATATATATATATCATCACTATATATCAACAACTATATTTATCATTATTAACCATATATTAACTATATTATCATCACTATATAGGTTAACTATATAGGTTATATCTCCAAACATAATGGTTATATCCCATATATTAACTATAATGGCATATTAATTAATATAGTTAACCAATAATAAATATGCCATTATAGTTAATAACATTAACTATATAGTTAATATCCCATTTATTATTGTTTTAACCACATGATATTTATTCTTTGGATCATCCCAGTGGGACCCAGAAGGGGCGATGGATGGGGCATCAGGATGGGCCCCCGGATTGCCGTGGCGGTGCCGTGGCGTTTTGGCGTTCAGTTGGCCGATGGTTTTACGGAAGAGCCGTGGCTGAATTCTATGGTTTATGGCAGATATAAGAAACTTGTTAGTGGAGGTTATAGTGGTTTATAAACCAACTTATAACATCTTATAACTGGGGGGGCCCATCCTGCAGGAAAATGAGCGATTTACCAAGTGGGATGATCATTGGATGAGGATGCAAGTACTGTACTGATTTGGATGCTTTCTTGTATAGCAACCCCCAAGAATATCATTCTTTTCGATGATTTTACTTGGATTTCTCTATCTTTTGGGGGGTGACTAAAAAAACACCTACTGGTTGGTGGTATACCTACCTACCCCTCTGAAAAATATGAAAGTCAGTTGGGGTTACTATTCCCAGTATATGGAAAAAACATGTTCCAAACCACCAACCAGCCTACATATCACAATTGCCAGCAAAAAGAAGCTTCACAGTCCATCTGCTAGGGAAGCAGCTCGTGTCATGGGACCGACTGCATCGGAACCAGCATCTGTGGCACCGCACCCCGCGGCGTCGTTTGACGCGGCAGCAGCGGGACCGGGCAGAGCCACAGACCGGGGAAGAGTTTGACCGGTGGACGGAGCAGCTGTGGCCGGCATCTAAAGTAGCTTGGGTCCATCGGTTTTTAGGTTCATCCCAGGCATCATAAATAGTTTATAACCCAGATATAGAGATATGAATAGTTCATTTAATACTTGGGATATTTCCAAAGAATAGTTGGCATTTGTTCTAGGCTGACCATTTTTTCTAAGTGGGATGCACATCGCAGTTGTGGTGAAGCAATTGGCCAAACTATGGGGGATTTTTCAGTGATTTTTTTGCAGCAAGAATCAGTGAACTTCACCAGCAAAAGTTTATCGGTGAGCAAAAGTTCTTGCAAAAAGGTCGTTCACAAACTATCGTGAACTACATAGTTTTTGCATGTTTTTAAGCGTTATTGAGTTATCACTATATCTAGTTGACAAGACCTCTTCAGTAAGGGTTTCTCGAGTAAGATAATTGAGTTGACTTGGCTTGACTATGTCTTTTTATAGTTCATGGAGGTTATTTTCTCAACTTCATGGTGAATCTTAGATACCCCAAAAAAATCTCATTCTTAGCCGGTAAATGTACATTTAACATCATAAATAAAGTTTTAACATAACTCACCAGTCGGCAAGGAGCCAACCGCTCCTTGCGTTTTAACGGTTGGTGGATCCTCCAGGATCGGATCATAACAAGCCACCAGGATCAAGGGATCAATACTTGATGGCTCATCTTACGAATCCTAAGTTCACTGGATTGGTCTAAGGGAAAATCTTAACCGGAAACCATGGTTTTTACCATCAAATTGTTTGGGCTTTCCGGTTAAAATTTTCCCATAATCCAATTCTATGATAAGTAGGTTATAACCCTGGTTTTTTCAGTGGGATAAGTAGGGTTAGTCCACTGAAATAACTAGGGTGAACTAACCTACAAAGTGGGATGAGCCACCAAGTACTGGTTAGTGGTTGAGCCCTACCCCTCTGAAAAAAATGAGGACTCGTCAGTTGGGATGATGACATTCCCAATAGGAAAAAAACATGGTCCAAACCACCAACCAGAATAATATGGATCAATAAAAAATCCCAGGGATTTTTCCAGCATGAATTTTCCGGAGCATTTGTTTATTTTGGGATGTATTGGAAGGGTATGGTAAAGGATCTGATAGTGTCGGATTTTTTGAATCGGTGGTGAACGCCCATCTTTTTGGCACCCCAAAAAACCCAAACATGATAGTGTATGGCTTGGAGGATCAAACCAGGTAAATAACCCTGGCTACTACCCTCTGGTAAAAATACAAAAAACTATGGAAAAACACAACTTTTCATGGGAAAATCCACTATTTCTATGGCCATTTTCAATAGCTTTTTGTTAGTTTACCAGAGTACTAAGCCCCCTAGGCTATCCCATTTATAAGTGGCTTATTCTTACGACCATTTACTAACCGCTAAAACTGATCCTCCAATGGGTCATCACAATACCGGTGCTCCACCAGCCGCCTAAATAAAGGACCTTCACCGGCACCGCTTGAAATACCATGGCCGGTCTGTCTGAATACCATGGGAGACCTCAAAACATGGCCTAAATTTTCATGAGAACATGATGAGAACATGGGATTTTCGGGCACTTTTTCAGACACAGCCATGTTTGGCACATGGCTCACCACACTTGTCCGTGTTTCTGTGGGATGCCGTGCTAGTCAGCCCCTTGTACTGGTTGCCCATGGATGTCCTATCCTTCTTGGAGGTGCGCTCTGCCGGTTATGGATATCATCATGGTGAACGGTGAACCCTCATATTAGTTGGGATATTTTTCCATGATATGACCCCGAAAAAAAGTACTCATATCTATAGTAACTATAATTAGTTTTTTTTTTTAAAAAATAAAAAATCCCAACTGATATTACCAACATTTTTTTGACCGAAAATGACCCCTCATTAATTAGTTCATATTAATCCACGGTAATAACTGGACCTTGAGGTTTGCCCATCACCGTCCCCTTGAGGGCGTTGCGCTAACGAATCCCATGGGATCAACAGCCTGGTGAAATCCATTCCATGTTCCCAATGTGAAAAACATGATTTTAGTCAGCCATGTTCAACAAGATAGATACACACATTCCATCATAATATATATATATACACATATACATATAAATATATATGTATATATATATATATGTATATATATACATATATTCACATTCAATATATTTCAACGTTGGTACTTCATCTAAGCAATTTCTGGTGGAACATCCTGATATTCAACAAGACAATCATCAACACAGGCGGCATTTTCTGTTTCCAAGATTGATTACCAGAGAGTAAGTGGGGATTTGCCAAGTAACAATCGCGCTTACATGTGAATTATGATCCCATATGTACTTGCCTTTTTTCTCAGGCATACGGTATATGTCTCAACATAGATTATCATATATATATACATATATGCATACTGTATAGATAGAAATAATCATCACCCTATACATGGCTGCATACTATAACGTTGAGATAAGCGCAAATGCATTGCAGGTCATGAACAGTCATGTTGAATCTGGTTGAGCTATGCCCTTTGCCGGTGCTAAGTTTCACAACTCACGTCCTCACGTCCTACGGACGTTTCAAATTTTGGAGGCCTCAGAAACAGCACATTGCTTGTGCTGAAATTGCAATCTTTGCTGCTTAAATCCCAGTTTCTTTGGATTATATAGATTCCCATTTTCACTTGTTAGCTCCGCACGGTCGCTGGTGATCCCCAATTCTCTCTGGGCAAGAAAATCGGAAAGCCTATATCAACACCGACTTTGGGTTTCTTCCTAGTTCATGATTGCAAAACATCCGCAATTCCCAGTATACCGCTATCATCCCCAATTTCTCTATTGTGGCGATGCTGCGTATCTCCTCTTCATTGCTTTAAAGGTAGCCCCTGATGTAACCAGCCAGTGGGATCATCATCCCACCATTTCTATGCTTAAATGGAAAATAGATCATGTTTGAAACCACTAGCCAGCTAGAGGAATTATAATTATATGCCATATATGGGCCATATTATAGGCTATATATATATGCATATATAGGCTATATGAACTAGGTAGAAGTACTGGATATATCCCACACATAATTGGGGCCAAGGTTGTGCATCAAAAGAACAAGAAGTAGCCTCTGGGAAACGAACAGTTTGCTATTGGAGCCATGTCCGTTTAGAAACAAAAATGGTGGATCTTTCCATCGTGTTTTGTATGTTTACCAGAGGGTAACTCCCTGCATCCCATCTAACCATTTGATATCAACCGATTATCAACCCAGTTAGCCATGAGGGGTATTTATATATTATATATATATATAAGTTTTTTTAAATATATATACATGTATCTATCTATGTAAAATATGCACTTCCCAGCGCAACGCCGAGCTTCCGTATTTATTTTTTCGCTTCAGCATCGCCTAGCTTCGTGAGAGATCGTCGTGGCAAGTATCGGAAGTTTCCAGGCAGTTTGTGGGTCCAAAATGATGAACAACATGGATTTAACCCACCAAAAATGGGACTTGATCAAGCAAAAATTTCAAAATGTAACCAGCAAACTTTGACCTGTAGGATTTAACCCACCAAAAATTGCATAGGACTTAACTTCATTTACCCTCTGGCAAACTAACATAGCTATGGAACATGGCCATAGAAATAGTGAGTTTTCCCATGAAAAATGGTGATTTTCCATAGTTTTTTGTATGTTTACCAGAGGGTAACCAACTAAACATAGGAATTCACCACCACAGGATTTATGCAAACATCATGGCTACATCGATCCATATCGATCCCTTTCCTGATTGATGACCATCACCCAATGCGAACCAAGGCGCCCGCTGTCGCATGCGCACCATTGAGAAGCCTAGGCAGCCCAGCGCCAAGATTGGCGCCAGTAGCCATGCGATTCCTGGGCGTTTTGAGGGATCAGAAACCAGCAGAGTTCCGCAAAATCCATCGAATGTGGGATCAGTTCCGCTTGAGATTTCACCAGAATTCGAATCATAAAGTTGGGATTTCTCAGCAAACATTGGGATTTTACCAACATTTCTATGCTTAAAGCATCAAGCACAGCATTTTTATCAACCAAACAAACAGACTTGGAGACACAAATAACAAAGTCTATGAAGGCTGGTAACACCGATCCCCACAGGGGCCTGTCAGTTATGTTTGTTGGTTTATAGACCCCATGAACTATAGTTGGTTATAATGGTTTAAATGGTGATTTTCCATAGTTAATAGTGGTTAATTGTGGTGAATGGATGGTGAATAATGGATAATAATGGTTATAATAACATAGCTAATGTCACCCCTGGATGAATAAACCCCGTACCCCCCTAGTTAATAAACTATAGTTTATTAATCCGGGGTTGGCATTATGGAGTTTCCCGTAAATGGGGTACCTCCAATAGCTGGATGGTTTATAAAAGAAAATCCCAATCTAACATGGATGATTTCGGGGTACCCCTATTTTACGAAACCCCCGTATATATGGTCCAGCGTTCCAACCCCCCTCCCCCCCCGGCCATGGTCATGGGTCATGCATAGTACTGTCCCCCTCCCCCCCTGTGGTGTGGTGGGGGTGTGGTACATATATATATATGTATACTTGCAAATATATATATATGTATATGTATGTATATATATATATATATGTATACTTGCACATATATATATATATAAAGATAGACATGTATATATATATATATAGGTTGATAAATATGTATACATGCAAAAATAAATCAATATGTATATATATTATATATATACGTATATATATATACATATGTATATATATATATATATGGGAAGTAGATACATAGCACATGTAGATATGACTATAGGTAGCACGTAGGTACTTTGAGGGAGCATGTGTGCTACGCAGGTCGTCTAAAAGGTAGCATGTACCTAGTGAATGCCAGGCTGGTAGTCAGAAATGCTGCCAATAGCTTGCAAATAGAAGGGAAGGGGGTGCTACCTGGGGACCCAACCCGGGGGGGTAGGAACACGGAACACGAGACCATATATATATATGTATATATATATATATCTACCATAAACCATAGTTAATTCAGCCACAGCCATATCTCAGCTGAACGCTATATTTAGCTATCTGAAGGGGGCCCATTTCTTTGGATCTTATGGGGCACAGCGTAGATCCCAACTGGTGGAGGTTAAAATCCCATAGTGAAAATCCCACAAGACAAGAAAAAGCCCCAAGTGCCAAGTAATTTTCCCACCAACCAAACATGTTTCCTATTAAACTGTTAGGACTTGAGCTATTCAAATTAAGTTATACTATAACCCTGAAGTCGCAACCAGTTACAATCCAACTTAGTAACTAGTCGCGTCAAGGATCTCCCATAGCCCGCCAGACGTCCCGCCAGAGGTGTCTGTAGTGGTGGCACAGCGTTAGCCCATTGACCAATGGAATCGAGCATGGCCTGAGCATTGCGGAGAAACAGCAGGGATGATGAATATATTTGGATCTCTCTAATGAAGCGATACATATTTCTAACTTGGAGTAATATTAGAAATATCTAGTAGCATGAATAATATGAAGTTCTATCAGTTAGTTGGGAAATATTTGGGTAATGATACACTTGTGAGATATGTTTTGGTTCTTTTGAACTATTTAAGATTTTCTGTATATGTCGTCTGAATTTTGAAATATACAGATAGAAAGAGCACATACATTTTGGAATCATATAATACCACATATGATATTTTTCAAGGACTTTTGGAATATAGCCTCATGTAAGAACACACAATAATGAAAAGAATATGCGAAAACATGCTTATCTTTCCCAACGTCAAGTGACACCAATGAACGTTCATTTTATGACTGCAATTTTTGATGCTTAATCATAACTGTCTCATTACAATGGATGCTTGGAGGTAGGCGTCACCGCTGCGTGACTGCATATTTCATAGCCATCAGGATCTGTGATGCTGCCATCCTACTCCGAGGAAGTTGAAAGGATCTCACGGTTGGCCTTGGGGATGGGGATGTCTTAATCGGAGTACAATGGGAATGTCCATCTTTTTTTGAACAGGATGGGTCCCCCCAGTGATGTGAACGTTGGTTTAGATTCACCCCATGGATACTATAGTTATCTAGTTCGCTATCTCTACCATAAACCATAGAATTCAGCCACAGCCATATCTCAACTGAACGGTATCGAATTGCTCCATAAAATGGCCACAGAAAAATGCGGAGCATGTTGATGAGCCATGGGATTTCGCGGGTTTTCCCCTAGATTTTCAGCTGTCTAACGAAATACCCAGCACGATCCCTATTTTGGAGGTTTAAATCATTCAAATCCAAATTTTTCATGGTCAACATCGCCAACTTAAGTGCATTCTGAAATGTGAGCTGATTGTCCTATCCCAACAAACAAAAAACCGCAAAAATAAAACACGACATAGAAAAAATGGCTGATAAATCGCGCAGCCAAGGTCACTTCTTTCACACTCATGGTTCGGTGCATTTTCTGCGTCGCGTTCGGGTGCACCAAGCAAGTATACAACGCCTAAGGGCTATGATCTGCTGCGAGTTCATCCATTGTTGGGTTTCAACTTCACAATCCACAACCTTTCAAAGTCACATTCAAATCTTGTGGCTATTTGTGGATATATATATATAATATAATATATATATAATATAATATATATATATATTAATATCTACCATAAACCTTCATAAAGCCGAGACATTTCCCCGATTTTCACCCAAAAACTTGGCGCTGTCGGACGCAGCACAGCTTTGTTTTTGGCCCAGGGACTTGCACCATGGGCCGAATCAAATCGCCAGTATCCCTTCGAAATGCATCCATATGTCGAACAGCATTGCCCCACATGGCAATGTCCTGGATGTTTCGTGGGTGCCGTGCCGCCCTTTAACGTTTACAAAAAACGATGGAAAGATCCACCATTTTTAATGGGAAAATCAACGATTTCTATGGTAAACATACCAACACCAATGGAACATCACCATTTTTAATGGGAAAATCAACGATTTCTATGGTCATTTTCAATAGCGAACTGTCAGTCATTACCAGAGGAGGAGCCATGAAGTTGGATGCCAGCAAAAAAGACCGGGGAAATTCTTCAATCGGTACCATTGCCAGTTCAACATCGTCATCCCCAATACACCTCCCAATCGATCGTTCCTATGTTGAAACGTTTTTCGCAACTCTTGGCCGCGATTTCTGTTGGCTACCCCTACATGTGTTGCTCCTATTCTTAAGGATTGGTTGTATCTCCGTCACTGCTTTTATTCACCCTGGACCATGGTGTTGATCAATCTACTCATGTTTGTGACCCCAAGGATAAAATCAGGTATGATCTACAGGATGCGGCCCCCAGTTATAAGTTGGTTTATAAACCCTATTAACCATAGATATCTATAGCTATATCTACCATAAACCATAATTCCTATCTTGGGGGCCCCATCCTGTATGATTTCGGGCTTATATTAAAGACACAGCATAGTTGATCTTAGCACAAAATCGAACTCTTGGCTGGATGCTTCAGTCGGATTATTTGACTGCCCTTTGCAAGTTGGTCGTGATCAAATAAATGTATTGGTTTCCATCGCCAATCAGCCAGATACCCTGCAAAAAATGACAGATTCTTAGCTGGAGATAATCCCATACCAAAAGACTAAAGGATTAGTTTCTGGTAATATCTGGTAATTTAACAGTTCGCTATTGAAAATGGTCCAGAGAAATAGTGGATTTACCCACTAATGGCGCTGATTTTCCATCCAGTCGATTGACCGATTGTTCCTACCAGGTACATCCCGAGTTTAGCTGAGCCAAGAAAATCGTGCGAAACGTCCATCCTTGAAAACCAAGGTTTACCACACTTTTTGGCAATGCCATATATAGCAATTCTTCGTAACTTCAGTGCCAATTTTCATCGTTAAATAGGGATTCTCAATCAAATCACCATACAAAATCGCTCAACAAATCAAATCACCATGAAATCACCAAACAAATCCTTGAACAAAATCAAAATCAGCATCAAAAAAACCTGGTTGGTGGTGCAATAATCATCTTGAAAAACGATGGAGTTCGTCAATGGGAAGGATGATGACATCCCATATCTGAATATATATGAAATGGAAAAGAATCCAAATGTTCCAAACCATCAACCAGACACATCAGACACCGCCATCAAATCACCAATAAATTCGCCATCAAATGGCAGTGTGTCAAAACCCATGTTGTACCCCTTCTGTTCACATCAAAATAGCTGGGATTTATGGATGTTCATCCCACTCAAAATGGTATTTTCATAGCTATTCATCATTATTAACCAGTATTAACCATTAATAATCCCCATATTCCCATTAACAATCCCCATTAACAATCCCCAAGCTATTGATCCATACCCAAATCCCAACTCTCCGTAATTCTCCACCGAAAAAAGGCCACGCCAAATCGCCGCGTGTTCGGCCGAGGCGCCATGCAGGACCTCCGTCGCACTTCCGCATCGTCGAAGGCCATGGTGCTCACCTGCTACAAATGCTGCTGGTGATATCGATTTGGGATTTGGGTATGGATCAATAGCTATGAAAATACCATTTTGAGTGGGTTATTCACATCCATTTTAACCCAGCTATTTTGATGTGAACAAAAAAGGGGTACAACATGGGTTTTGACACACTGCCATATCAACCCTTTATAATAAACAATCCCCAAAATCACCATAAATGGGTGGTCTAAGCCATGTAAACTTTCCTTTCTGGGTGCTGAGTTTGACAGATACCATGCAATGAAATTATGTGGGTGATATATCATGATATTCCCGTTCTAGTTCCATTTCCCATCAAAAACCTATGATATTTTCCCATTGCCAATGGAACCTTCATAGATTTTTCTGGCTTAATGGGCATATATTGGGAATATAATGTGAAATTTGTTTCATTGCCAATTTGGTTGGTGGTTTCAACCCCTCTGAAAAATATGAGTTCGTCAGTTGGGAGTATTATTCCCAAAATATGGAAGATTAAAATTCATGTTCCAAACCACCAACCAGATATAAACCGTTTCCATACAGGATGGGGCCCCTTCAGATAGCTATAAGTGGGTGGTATGAACCATCTCCAAATGGTAGGTTATTGTTGGGTTGCCCACACATTTCTTCATTGTCATCGAATAATTAGTCAATATCCTTCAGGATGGGGCCCCCAAGATAGCTAAGTTGAGATATAAGTGGCTGAATTTTATGGTTTATGGTAGGTATAACGAACTAGATAACTATAGTACTCATGGGGTGAATCTAAACCAACGTTCACATCACTGGGGGCCCCATCCTGTAACCATCAGATTGGATAATAGGATTAATAGTAATACTATAATAACCATCATTATTAATACCATTTACCCTATGGTAAATTAACATCGACCCTGGCAGGTAGGGGTTGGAAGATTAGTTTCCATTAAACTAGGCTATTTTCAGGGTCTATGTTAATTTACCAGAGGGTAATAGGATTAATAGGCATATCACCAATCCATATTATGCTTATCCTATATACATTTATCAATCTGATTAGGACTAATAATCCAGATAGGAATAATTACTTTTAAGGATAATAGGATTAAGAGGATTAATAGTTATAATGATATTAATATCTTAATAACCATAATATATAATAATATTAAATATTCTAATGACCATCGGCATAAATATATGGAAATAACATGAAAGAATGAGTTCATGGAATATTCACATCTTATTATACAACATCTTAATAACAATAGGAATAATATAATGATTAGTAGGAATAGATTAACAGGACTGATAACGATGAATATATCGATGAATACAAAATAATTATTTCAATAACCTGAATAGGAATAGGAATAAGTCATGATAATTGTTACGAAAACTATGGTCAATAAGGGTTAGTAATACTATAATGACCATCATTATTAATACCAATTACCATCATGTAAATTAACATAGACTCTGGCAAAATAGGGTTTGGAAGATTAGTGAAACCACCAAAAACGGGTTATTGTCAGGTCAAACTGTGAATTTACCAGAGGGTAATATCCCGTTTCCTACAAAGGAAATAATCATAATAATCATAAAAATTGGAATGCATGAGTCATGGCAAGCATTATGTAATTCGTGATAATCATAATTTTTAATTCATGCATAGATAATCACTGATAAAAAATGTTTTGAATCAATTATCATTATATCAATTGCCAATAATGGAATTGATTTTTGTGGGTTAATAGTGAGTTTCTATTATGGTTATCAACCACTGGATAGTATTAAAAAACCGTTAGAATGGTATGATAATTAATGGTGATTAAGAATCAATCCAAATGATAATCATAAGAAACCATAGTAACCCCAATTATCCAGTGGTGATGTCCATTATGATTAATGCTTGTTCAATAAGTCATTATTAATCAAAGTTGGTTGACACTAATCAATCATGCATGAATACTTAAGCAATACCTAATTTAAATGGGTAGTTACTATCAAATATACTTAACAATATATTCTTAACAACTGGATAGTACAATAGTATAATAGTATAATAGAAAAATAGTGTAATAGTATACTAGTATAATAGTATAATGGTGTAATAGTAAAATAGTACAGTATAATCGTATAATCGTATAATCGCACAATCATTAACTATCATTGGTTCCTAATTAATGGATCAAAAAAAATATACAAATTATATAGTGAATTGTATATATGGGGCCAATACCCTCTCAGCCAAGAACTCTTGAGAGGAACAAACATCTTTTTTTTTTGGAACGAGCCACAGATGCCGACGAGGCTGTGTTTTGGTTGCAAACCTGAGACGTGTCCATCGGTTTGGCCCCAAAGGCCCCCGCGAGGCCCCAAAGTTGGTGGCGATGGAATAACACCCGGAGGTAGAAATCGGAACGACAACATGGCATGTAGGAATGGTCCATTTATAGATGGTTTACCTATTAAAATATATATATATATATATCTGGTTGGTGGTTTGAATCATCTTGAAAAATATTGGACAATGGGAAGGACTATCCCATAGATTATGGAAAAAAAAATGTTCCAAGCCACCAACCAGTAAACATGTGGGCTATTGAACATCTGCTTTCAATTGGAACAGCCCGCTGTACTTGTGCCAGAATATACCAACCACAGGGAAAATGAGAGAACACCCCTGGTTGAATGACACCTGTTCGGCATCCAGATCAGTGGCCAGGAAGAATATCTTCAAGCATCCAGATCACTGGCGCGGAACAAATGGATCTCATTAAAAGGGAGCGATCGGTTTTGCATGAACCGTCTGATGTTGGTAAAGCAATAGGATCCACCATCCTCATACCATAAATGGGTGGTACATATAAACCAAAATATAGGTGGTGTGTTATATTTCAATGGATTGGTTTAAGGGAACATCTACCGGAAACCATCGATTTTCCTATGAAAATTGGGGCTTAAAGCAGTAAAATTTCTCTTAAACCAATCCATTGAATATTGCCTTTACTATGACAAGTCATTACCTGATCTCACCAAGGTTATTTGCAACTTGGGGGCTATAACCCTAACCCATCTTTTTCAGTGGGCAGGTGGGGCAGCGTCAAAATCTTACTCTGTTGTGAATTGAATATCTTCAGTGGCCAGAATTACCAGGTTGCCATGGCAAATGGTCCCTTTGGTTCGATTTACCCTCTGGTTATGTCAAAATAGCTATTGAAAATGGCCCATTTATAGTTGATTTGCCCATTCAAAATGGTGATTTTCCATAGTTATGTTAGTTGACCAGAGGGTATCCTTTTAATGGTGAAAAACCCATAGCAAACTGACAGTTTACCAGAGAGCAAGTATTTTCTGGGAGGTTTCCTGCAAAAGTAACCATCATTTACGCTGAGCTAGTCCAGATCGCAGCAACATGTTACCCATATCGATATATGCTAATATATATATATACATACATGGAACATGTCCCATTTATAGACGATAAACATAATGATTTACCTATTAAACATGGTTATTTTCCATGGCTACGTTAAATAACCAGAGGGTATATATATATAGATCTATTGATGGCTGATATCAAGAATTTTGCAAGTTGTTGGTGGATATCCCATGATATACTTATTGGCGGACTCAACAAACTCTGAAATCGTGATCCGAATCTTCACCATCGAGGGGCTCACCACACTGGTCGAGGTTGGGTGAATCTCCATTATATTGTTACCCTCTGGTAAACTAACAGTTTGCTATAGAAAATGGCCCATTCATAGTTGATCTAGCTATTAAAATAGTGATTTTCCATAGCTATGTTAGCTTACCAGAGGGTACCCAACATCAACACCTTCGGTAGATATTGGATAATGTTATTGATAAATATCCCGGGATAACTGGTAATTTGGCACATGTCCCATGATTTAGTGTTGTTAACCGAATAATAAACAATCCCCAACATCACCTACTAATGGGTGGTATAAACCATCTCCAAATGGTAGGTTATTGTTGGGTTGCCCACACCTTTCTTCATTGTCATCGAATAATTAGACAATATCCTTCAGGATGGGGCCCCCAAGATAGCCAAGTTGAGATATAAGTGGCTTAACTATGGTTTATGGTAGATATAACTATAGATAACTCTAGATAACTATAGACAACTATAGTTAATGGGGTTTATAAACCAACTTATAACTGGGGGACGCCTCATCCAAGCAACGCCGCTCAGCACTGCGTCCAAATGAGTGCTGCCATACACGGCCCTGCAGCAGACATGTTTCCATTGGACCTAGTAGCTGGGTAAGATGTGATAGGAACTGCCTGGTATCAACCTATTTTTTTCTAATATATCCAAATATGATATACAAGCAAATGATCATATTAATTGTCACATATGATCACTAATATAAATGTACAATATATTATGTAGCAGAGTTTTGACCATTGAACACCTGAATCATATGGACATTCGGACCACAAGTTGAGACCACGGGCTTTTATTGGGCTGTGAATTTTTGGGGTAGGATTTTAGTAGCATTGCTGATCTGAAATTTTGAGGGAATCCCATGAATCAATAAACCGTTACCCTCCAGTAATCAAATGTAGCAATGGAACAGTAGCACCATTTGTAGCTGAAAAAACCCCGAGAAAACACTTCCAGCCGGGGATTTTCCAGCCATCGATGAAGCTATGCGGTCGTCTGGTCACTTTCACCAAGATTTTAGAAGCTTCAAATCTTCAACACATACAACACATAACACATGGAAGGCTGATTCACCAAGAAACCCCTGATCTGTATGGGAAGATTATGCGAACGGGGGTCTCATCATTGGTCCCTAGAAATTCAATGGGCCAAGTAGCTGTAGGACTCTCCAAAGCACACTGTTGTCGGCTGCATTCGGGTCCCGATGTTGAGTCCTGCACACTGTTGGCGGCTAGATCTGCGGGACACAGGAATCGTAAGTGGTTGGTAGATGCTACCCTAGAAAATATCCCATCTACAACTGGGTATATTCTATCTAATTATAACGGGGGAATATTCCATCTATAACTGGGGATATTCATTTAACTCTCAATACTCCACACACAAACTGGATTCTCATCTGGTTGGTTTTTACCAATTTACAATTCCTGGGATGCAGAAGTTTGAATTCTCAATGCCTCGCGATGGTTTGATATGTCTGGGTCAAAATCGAGTAATGTCAACCCCGGATTGATAAACCACGGTATGTTCATTATGGGGATAAGACCCAAATAGTGATAATCTGATACTTAGATGGTACCCCCCTAATTAAACAGCTGTTTGGGGTTTCTTAATCCAGAATTGACATTACCCTAGGGTTTGCCACTAGGAATACCTTGAATTGCCAGTCACAAGGGAGCCAGGGGCTCAAATTTGGATCGGAATGATCCATATGGGCCATGATTGATCGTGACATGATCAAGACATGATCAAGACATTGTATATGTGGTATGGCATCACTCCCATCATCGGAATATATATATATATATCTGGTTGGTGGTATACCTACCCCTCTGAAAAATATGAAAGTCAGTGAGAATGATTATTCCCAATATCTGGAAAAATATAAAATGTTCCAAACCACCAACCAGATATATATATATATACACGCACAAAAATCCCTATGAATGATTGATGACCTTCCGACCTTCTATGGCTGTGTAATGCATGGCACATATGGGGGCCATAATCGGAAACATCATGAAACATCCCCATCTGCCGCTTGTCCCATCACTGATGGCTATAGAACATGGCCCTTGTTGAAATAGTTGATTTACCTATCACTTAAAGATGGTGATTTCCAGTTCGCAAACTGTAAACGTTTACTTATTATAACCATTATTATCCATTATTCACCATCATGAAAACCACTATTAACCACTATTAACCATTTGTATTTTTTTTCGCCCATGTACTAACCATTTCTGATCCATGGGATGATCCAAGACTCCAACTTTGCCGGTGAATTCGATGGTGCTAGAGATTCAGATGTTTTTCTGTATATGATATCTGTAACTATGATATCGCTGGTATATCTGTAAGTATAATTTCCATATGGTGGTATATACTCTTCATATATATATATAACTATGATATACTGTAACACTGTATATAGATTAATGTAGATCATTATACTATCTATGTGGCTTTACAGAACAGGACCCCGCAACGGGGTACAGGGATCGCAGGGATCGCGATCGGGATCACCGTAGCTAGGTTACCCGGTCATCCCCAGGGGTCTTGCTGAAGCCCTCATCGTAGCCCGGACCACCAACTTCCAATAAGCGATCAAAGTATTTTCCTCGGTGGTCTTGGTAATGTCCTAATATTCCCATCATCATGTCCTGTCCATATTCTCAGACCATCTTCAGATTCATAGATGGTCCAGACAAAGATGTCAATTCAGATGTCTAAAAAATTCTATGAAAAGCGCCAAGGACTGGACAATGGGAATATTAGATGGGAATACATATACAATGGTAATGTTTTTTTTAAAATGAGAATGTATGGGATAACCAACAGCGCAGCGAGTCACCTAAAGGGACGTAAGTTCGGGCGTGAAAACATGTTTGATTTGGGTTGAACATGACAGAACCATGGTGATTGAATTGCAGCTTTCATGGGATTTTCCTTAGCCTCTGGTAAACTAACATAACTATGGAAAATCACCATGTTTAATGGGAAAACTCACTATCAATGGCCATTTTCAATAGCTATTTTGACATAACCAGAGGCTACCATGGACGACTTCGTTTGGGCATAGATTCGTGGGGTGTGTCGTCGGCGTTTTTTTTTGCGACTCTTGAGGTCTAGCCCAAGTATGTTCTCTTGTACCATCTGGTCATCAAACATGGAGGAGGAAAATCCCCCCATTCAAATAGGACATATGGGTATGGATCAATACCTATTAATACCATTTTTAGTGGGATGAACATCCATTTACCAGCTATTTTGATGTTCACCAGGGGTACAAGGTTTTGACACACTGCCATATGGCATTTCTAACATATATAATCCCCCCATGATATATTTCCTATGGAGTTTTTTGATGATTTTACCATAACAAAACTCCATTGGAAATTTATCATGGAAATAAACATAGGAAGTTTGGCAATGGATTATACCATAAATGGAAATATACCATACATGCCAATGAGGATGGTTTTACCATAACAAAAACTCCATAGGAAATATATCATGGACGTTCCCAGCCATGTTTGCCGAAGGGGTAGGTTTGGCCGAAGGGGTGTTCCTTATAAAATCATCCAGACCTGCTGGGAGGTGGAATGGTTACGCTCCTTCCCTTGCTGGTCTGTTGATTTCCAAACTTGTAGCAGTATTCTTGTTTGGTTCTGTCTGGAAAATGCATTTTGATAGATGTTTGCATTCCATCCGATCCACTTCATCATTTCCCCATGATCACAACTTGGGAAAACATGGAAAAACATGGCCAATCAGCCAGATACCCTGCAAAAAATGCCAAATTCTTAGCTGTTGAACGTAGATAATCCCATACCAAAAGACTGAAGGATTAGTTTCTACCCATCTAAGATTGGCCTAGAAACATGGACAACCATCTTGTAACTTACATTTCCCAATTTCAAAGTTGCTGAAGAAAGTCTGCGACCAACTTCGCCAAGTCTCCAGACTTCAGCAGCAACTTAATACTCAACTCGCCTCGCCAAAGCAGCTGAAACCATCCAGACCATCCATTTCTTGGTGACGAGAAAACAACCAGACCCGAAAATGACCTATTCAGAATACCTCCTAATCGATTGTTTCAGCTAATTGGCCCTCATTGGCCAAGATGAAATTCAGAATACCTCCTAGAAAATTACCTAATCGATCCTAATTGGCCATAGATCTTAGAAAAAACACCTCATAAGTGGATCTGATGTGATGATCTGCCTGATTTGCCTGAGGGAACAGGTTGGAAGCCCACCGAGTTTGGTCGTCAAACCTGGATGCCTCTGGTGTCAAACGTGGCTGGAAGCGAAAATCAACGATACATGGTGAATTTTCCAGCCACCTTCGATTACAGGAGGGTAGCTGTAATTAGGTGTAATTGCCATAAACCCAAATCATGGAAGTTATAAACCAACCTATCTAGGGCTTCCAGCCTTTGTATCAAACAGTCAGTTGGGATTCTCATCCGATTTCTCGGGTTCAGAATCGGGAGTTTTTTGGACGTTGCTACCCCATTCTGTAAGAATTACTTCAGAACATATGGCACTATGGATCCAAAAGCCATCCATATCTGGGTTTTCACAGCCAAAAAGGCTGCCCATGAAATCTGAGTAATTCTTGCTAATCAACGTGACAATTTCCTGCCGCTCACAACAGACTCATGTCGAACAAACATATTCCAATCCAGCTATGGAGTATCATAAGCTTCGACCATCCCAATTCACTCTTCGTGATTTTTCTTTTTTGTGATGTACAAGGTGGCCCCCCAAGATAGCGAAGTTGGTGAACATAACTCGAGTAACTATAGTTTATGGAAGATATTGATAGATGTATCGAACATCACTGGGAGGGTCCACCTTGTATATATAATTCATTTGGGTTTGTCTGGCAATGGGGGGGCGCAAAATTGATGGTAAAAACTATCATTTTCCTTTAAAGACCACGGCTATGGAACACAACATTTTCAGACACACCCATTTTAATCTGCGTGCTACAGGATGAGGCCCCCAAGATAGCTAAGTTGAGATATAAGTGGCTGAATTCTATGGTTTATGCTAGATATAAGTATAGATAACTATAGTATTCATGGGGTTTATAAACCAACGTTCACATCACTGGGGGGCCCCATCCTGTAGTTACCCTGAAAAAGTGGTCAACAAGTCGGATCACCCCAACAGAACATCTCTTGGATGAATGGCGATGAAATCGCCAATATTTGGAGGGATTCACCAAGAACTATGGCACTTATGGGGACGGATATATCTGGGGATTATCCTCCATAAGATGGCTATTTTGACCAGGATTATCCCAGGATTTTGGGGAACATCCAAAAAAACCATGATTTTATCCTGGGAACATCCATTTTGACCAGGATTATCCCGGGATTTCATCCAGATTTTGGTGTGAAAACCCATGGCACCAGGGTGCTATGACATGCTATGACCCACAGCTGGCGCTTCCCAGCTGTTCCCAGCTGTTCCCAGCTGTTGCAACAGGTGGCTAAAGCTCTTCTCGGTCATTTCTTCGGGCACATCCTTACAATTTGCTGCCACCCAGTGGAGGTTTGTTGGTTTGTAACCCCCATAAACTCTATATATATATACATACACACACATATATATATATACATATGTATATGCATATACTGTATATACATGTACATATATATATGTGTATATATATATATGTATATATATATATATTTGTATATATATATATATA
>Ga0126342_10004883_pt1 | contig 23136 bp, 20 predicted proteins | sample Cyp1metagenome_FD_92528 | JGI IMG/M metagenome (GOLD analysis project Ga0126342, IMG submission 92528) | Coral microbial communities from Lord Howe Island, Old Settlement Bay, Australia - Cyphastrea 1 metagenome | ecosystem: Host-associated > Invertebrates > Cnidaria > Coral ...
CTGGTTCATTATTGCCATAATCTTGTTTCATGCCTTTTCTGACTTTTCCTCATTTTTGCCATGCTGTTGTTTCATAAATTTTGTCAGTGACACAAACACTACCCATGATCAAATCATTTGATCAGTGCCAAGGGAAAAACATGAGACCCTGTCAAAATACATGAAATAATCCCATGCACATATGTCAGCAGCACGTATATAGTAACCCCAAGAGAACATCAGACACATACCATATAACAAAAGAAAATAAATAAATATATATGCAAAAACGAAGTGAAAAAACATAGCCCTTAAAAATTACCTTGAAAAAGGTTCTCAATAATTACCTTCAAAGGTAATTTTTTTAACTAATAGTAAAAAAAAACGACCAAAATTATCTTCAAAAAGGTAATTTTTTTAGAGTTACCTATTTTGCTCCAAATAACCTTGCCTGACGTATAGGGAAGCTCCAAAGAATTTGATTTTGCGCCTCTTGTCTGTTTTCTGTCATGATTTGACTGTTTCGATAACTTGGTGCCACGCAATCATTGTGGGGCGCAATTTCGCGCAATGAGGGCGCAACTTTGCTCGGGGCGCAACTCAACAAAAAGTGTAGGGGCTCTACTGGCATTTGCCTCCCAAATTACGTATGGATTCAATAGCTTAAGTGTCTAGTTCGGCCCACCCAAGTAAATTTGATTACTTATACTCGTGGCAGCAGCGAGAGATGTTGGTAGGGAAGGGCCCAAGTATAGCGTGATCCCAAGCATAGTGATTGTGTCAGTGTAGGTTGCAAGAATCCTTGGGGATCCGGCTGTTGCAGCATGTCGGGGTGCCCAGCAAAATGATACAACCAAGTGAGCACTTTTTGGGCTTTTGTAGCACGTTTTTGGAAATTAGCGTTTTTCGTTTCTGAGCACCTGTAATGAAGAAAGGTTGAGGCAATCCAAGAATTCAACAGGAACTTCCACGCACAAATTCAGGTGCTGTTGATGAAAAAACCTGCGCGAGCAAATAAGATTTCACACGCCTGTGCTCTACTGCCGGCTGGTTGCCATCCCCATGTGAGCCTGCAGCACGTGGTGCTGCTACCTCAAAGGCAGGTGGAACTGGAGAGATCGGCCACAACTGATGGCTGGCCAATGGAAACATTCCTGCCCCGCATCTCGATATGCATCGCGCAAGGGATAAATAACCCCTCCAACCGTTGTGAAACATACAAATTCTGGGAGACTATACGAATTGCCCCCTACCAGCGATTTTCACAAAACAAATGGTGGAACCACACCTCACTGACCGCATTGAAAACTCATATACGCTAGTCACCCAAATCCACAACATTTTGCAGGGTGCATGACATATTAGAAATATGCAGCGTTTTCAGAAAAAAAACAACCAAGTGTTTTCAAAGAAAACTCAGAGATTACAAACCAAACGCAAGGTTTCCACATTTCCTTCGAATTCATTACCGCCCACCTGGCAGTATTGTTTGTTAAATGGGGTGGGTGTTTCATCAATGTCGCGCTGCTCTGCAGACTGCTCGTCCTTGATGCCCGCACACCATCTCAAACGCAACTGACAACGGAGAATGTGATTAAAAAAATCCAAAGCGTTTCAAAATCATTTGGAAAAAAGGGGAATCACGGGCAAATCGTGGGTTTGGAACTGGCAAATCATGGGTTGGTAGCAGGTTGCTAGTGCCCGCAATCACTGACCCGAACTTTTTCATGTTGCAATTGCATGCGCTTGCATTTTCTTGACAGCAAACGTACATGTGCCACAACAAATTACCAACGCGAGACTGTCAAAGAACAAAATCAAGTCCATGGGAGAAAAGAAGGCCCTCTTGGAAGCACACGGTGTGTCAGATTCGGAGGGCGTATTTGCCATTGTCACGGGCAAACCCGAAGTGTCAAAACAAACGCGTAAAATTTTGAGGGGTTGCCTGCCCAGGGCGTAGATATATCACAAAGCAGATGTTCCAAACATACGCCCTTTAGCTTCCACATCCTCAAAGCCTGGGTTGCGAGACCGAACCAAACCGCCAAAATCCACCAAAAGGCGAAACCATGTTCTCATTGGAATTGGAAGAGCACCTATAGCTTTCAAACTACCGAACGCCTAGAAACGTCCTGTAAATGTCCAAACGACCGGTTTCTGTGTATGAATAATACTAGACTTGTGTTTAAAACATGATTTCCTTGGGATATTTTTGCTATGATTTGATTTGGGATATGGAAACTTAGAAAAGGTAAACAATATCCAGACATCGTAAGATACTACAACATAATGGAACTACAAAACACAAGCATACCCTCTGGCAGTTTAACATCACCATGGAAAATCATGGAAAATCACTGTTCTTAGCCTAAGGTAAACCATCGAGTTAAACGAGCCATTCTCAGTACACTGTTAGAGATACGAGAGGGTACCCCACCCAAAACAAAGAATCCAGCCGCGTCCAACTTCCCAAAGATGCAAATCACTTGGCCCAGGCACAACCTTCAGCTTCTGAGGGCGCGCTATGGCGGTCACACCGGTGGTGATGGTCCGTTCTCAGTGGTTTTTATGGTTAGATATAGCTAGTAGACCCAAAGGCTAGCATTGTCCAATCTTACATAAACGTGATGAAATGTCTGAAATGACTTTCCTCCCACGAGCAGCATTCTTGATTTCTGCATGTATTTGCCATGTTAAGCCATTTCTTTTGATTCTATCGCTAGCTTCCCGCTTAGCCAGTGCATCCTGTAAAAACCTATTTTAATATACCGTATGCACAGTATACGTTGCTAATTATGCTAATTACAATTTGATGCAAGTTGTGACCCAGTTCTATACTATACTGATACCCCTCAAAAGAACCAATAATGTGTATGTGCACTTTGGGACCGTTGAAACAGTTGATTTCCTTTCATAAGACGTGCCAGCATATAGGATGGATCGCCATTCCCAATAAGAAAGCGATTTCGCCGAGTGTCTTTATCTCAGCGACAGCTGCACAGGTTTTGGGAAAAGCAAAGGTCACCAAAACATTGCAACTGACAAAGAGATGCCCGGGGGAGAACTCTCCAAAAAATGCATTGGTTTCTGACCTTTTCAAGGCATATAACACGGCATATGTTCACGGGCTTCTGGTCGGTTTTTCACACTTCCAGTGTTTTGACACATTTATTCCATACCGTGTTCCACCCTGAGAAATAAAATAAGCAGAACCCTGACAATTCATTCACGAATCTCTTTTGACATCCCCTCATCGAAGGCATGCCAAAAACCCCATGAATTCTGCGCTCAAAGCAAGATATCCGGGGTCTGGTTTAAAACATAACCTCAAACGGATCATGAGGGTTCCTGGTGTTGAAAGCCATCACACTGATCAAATTTGACAAATATTTGCAAATATGGACAACTACATTCGTTTCCACGTATCTTACAATCTGCAAAAAATGGAAGGACGCACGCATCTTTACATGGGTCTATAAAAAAAATGGTTGCCATATGCATTGCTTGATGCTGCTGAAAACCCACTATCTTACAGATCGTTATCACTGTGCTTTTTTTTGGGGTGCGCTGCCACAAAATTGACAATAATTTTCACAACGGCTAGGTTTGAACCTACTCGTTGTGAAAAAAACACCTTTGAAGTTCTGGGATTGAATACTGAAAAAAAACATGCCAATAAATTATTGACACAATTGGAGTCGGAATATTTTGCGAAAATCCCTAAAGGTTAGTTGGGAGGTGATGGCGTGAATTGCAAAACTAACCCGCAAAAATAAGTTCATCTGAACAACCACAATTCCCCTGGTAGTTCGTCGAGCTAACCTGTGTGATGATCCAACTGAAGGGACCAGTTCCAATCATTTCGGCAACACACAAAACAAAAGACTTTTGCAACACAACCTCTCTCCGCTGACATGCAACCATACGAAGCCACATGCTGACATGCACATTGCTTTTTTCTTCGTTGTTTTTTTTTTTCAGTGGTTGCTTTTCACTTTGCTACATCTGGGACACAAAAACTCAATGCCAATGTCTTCTCATCAAACCAAGTCGCAAAGCGCCGGATTTTGACTCTCAGACTCGCCATTTGTTGCTACTGTTCAATTGTTTCTGTCCCCTCCAATAATACATATGGACAAGACATGACAAGACTATGCGACAATGCGATCTAGTTTTTACCAACTTACTGACTGACCACACCTTGAACCCCCTTCGGATCATTCCGGAGAATCATCTCAACTTGTGCGGCTCACCTCTTAGCCTTAGTCGTTGAACGAACCATGCCTGGTGGCCCGTCGCTAAACGTTTTGTCCTTAACAAATTCACGCAAAAGAGGCCTTCAGGTTGTAGCAAAACAGTCCTGGAAACACCAATTTCGTTCAAAATAAATTATATTAAATTATGATGTTTCATTTTGACATCTTTGGATGTTGACACCCGCAACTGTCCTTGAAGACATGTGATGACATCTCCATGTTACGGTGGTGTTTTCTTATCTTTTGGGGAGCCGTAAGAAAGTAAGCATACTCATGCATTAACAACGAACAGGACTGTCATAAGTCATAAATATAAAATCAATATAAAATCAACCAGTAAACATACGAACTTAATGTACGTAAACTAGATGACGGATGGCCCGAGAGCGTAGAGGAGCATCTCGATGCTTGAAGCCGATTGGGGTATGTGAAGAATGGCAAATGCATGTTTTCTGGCCGCTCGTAGTAAGAACGACCATGGGAATTCCCTGGAGTTCCCTTAGGCAATCCCACCGATGCTTGGGATACATCCATGACATCAGGACACCATTTACACCGTTGCAGCTCGGTGCCCTCCAGATTGCATACCAAACGACAGCGCAGTGACCACTGCGTGGCTCCGCGTGCCTCAATGGATGCTGCATGCGAGTGCTGACAGATATGAGTCAACTGGGCCCTAGTATTGTTTTCCGGTCAAATTCGGTCAAGTATCGATTGTCTGCCGCGAACGCATGGGATGTATCCACTAGCCATACCTCGAACTTAAGTCAGTGCCATCCCAGTCATGAAAAACTCTTTTTCACACCAGCGCTGAGCTGCATGATGCTGCGCATAGAAAGTGGGCCTATCTTCAGCCCTAAACGGTCTGTTGCCACACCGCAGCGAAGACCACAGCTCTGGACCGCACGGCTTGTCACCGCGCCCGGAGGCGCAAAATAGCAACACCCTTCCACTGGTGCAGGGCTGGGTTTCATCCTGCGTTTTGCCAGTCCTCTGGATCGAAACTTGGCACTGGAGACAGTATATTGAATTGTCTTAGAATACTTTGAAAAGCAAATGCGTCAAGCTAAAACTCCATCAAAACAACTTTTCCTGTGGAATTTGTAATCAATGAATTTGTTGGAATACAAACAGGCAATATTGGAGACCCTTTTCAACCAGAACCCAAGACTGGCGACTTTTAGGCACTGCGATGCAGTCAGGAATTCCATGTAGGGCTACATCCATCGAGAGCAGCTTTGTCAGTCCAAGGTATGCAAAGAACAACAAAAAACTAACCCTTCAAAACTGGATGCTTTAAAGCCCGTCATCGGCGCTAGGTGGAATCTCCCTTGCATCGGCTGCCCTGGGAACATCTTGAAACATCCGAGGAACATTCCTCGAGGGAAAAAAACAGGGGGTCTGAATGCCAGACCAAGCACTTGCAAAAGGATGGATTTCCATCCCAACCATGGCATGTCATGGTCTCGTTTGGCACTCTGCCATTTTTGCGAGCACCTCTCCTGGCGGGTGGGGGGAGAATTTCGAAATCCTGCGGGAAAGAATGCCTTGAAACCTTCATCAATCAATAGGTTCCCTATGTTTTTAATCCAGATTCATAAGCACCCCCACTCTCCCACGAAAGAGCTCAACACATCCAATTTTTAGTTGACTACTGTAGCGTTGTCGGTTGGCTCAACGTATCAAATTCTTAGTTGACTCAACACATCAAATTATACTTTCTTGGCGCGCAAGCATTGTATAATGCGGCACTCCATTTGGACGTAAGCAACAGAACGAGAAGCAGGTCCCATTTCATCTCCTGGATCGTGAGAAGCATAGGTCATCAACCCCGCTGGCCAGTTGAGCTTGTAAGCCTCGCATTTCAAGGGGAAGTTTGTCAAATCCAAATGTATTGAAATCGTCCAGAAAATCAAGTGGATCCTGAATGGTTTCACAAGTTGTCTGAAGGTAACAAACGCAGTAACTGGGCAGTGGGTAGTGTGTTGATTGTTTGAGTGGAATCAATTGGATAAAAATGCGACAAAACCCATGCAGTTGCGTAAGACTTAAGAGTTAAGAGAATTCTTTCATATGTGTTTTTCATATATGCATTCCGAATCTTGAGCGAAACCATCGGGCCAAACCCAGCTACAATAGACAACCCTATTGACAAACTTTGAGATTATATACATAATTACATCAGCCTTGCCGCCATGGAACATTCATCATCATTTCGGAGGCATTGGCTCCGGGCTGTGGCAGCGGTGGAGGGGGCGGTACCCCACCAGCCATGGCAGGGGCACCAGGGTGCCCAGGCGGTGGGGGCATCGGCATGGGCATTGGCATGCCGGGAACCCCCACTGCAGGCATAGAGGGCCTGGAGAGAAATGTGGAGGTGAAGAATGGTGAAGGAAAGGACTAAAGAACTTGTTATTAAACTAGTGTCTTGGGATATGTCACTTTCAGCTCAACAAACCTCTGTAAATTGCTGTTGGCTTATAGACTTATATAAAATATGCATATAAATAGTAGATAAAGAGATGATTGCAGGATGCCAGATGCAATCACCTCAACATGGCAGTACCAGTGACTGAAACTTCAGGTGAGCCTACTAGCCTACCAATGAAATATCACACTCCCATAAATACAAGCGAGCGAAACAGCAGTTCAAAGAATTGGGCGACCCAGAAAATTTACGGGGATATCCAAACTCTATTTGTCGAAAACCACGGTTTCCTGTAATCCAGTTATCAGCCAAGTGGCATGTAATGTGGTGGCATGTAGCCGGTGGGTGCGCACTGCGGTGCTGGCATATGCGGAATCATTGGCGGTGGCGGCAGCTGTTGATGAGACACCACCGGCGCCTCAAAAGAAGCTTAAGAAATGGGGCCACCAATGAGTGCTCTTGAGAAACCCTGTTCTCCACAACATAAAGTTCCCCCATATAGACCCAAAATGTATACATGGGATATTGAATCGGGTTCTGTGCTGTAGTGTGAAACTTACCATTACAAACCGCAAATAACCACTGGCCACTTGCCTTTGAACCACCAAATGAGTGACAAGAACTGGCAACTGGCTGCAGCTGCAGGCTTGCGGGGACATGTGTCAGCTCGTGTCAGCAAAAAGACCCTTTTTTCTAGCGCTAGTCCGCTGGTCCTTACTACTTATTGCAGTACACAATCTTCTGGTTAGTGGTATACCTACCCCTCTGAAAAATATGAGTTCATCAGTTGGGATTATGACATTCCCAATAATATGGAAAAATAAAATTCATGTCCCAAACCACCAACCAGTCTTGGGATATCTCAGGCTTTCACACATGATTTGAATCAAAGATTTGCCCCGCAGCATGGATCCAACAGGTTTCGCGCCTGATTTGTGACCTGCGGGGGTTCATTCTGTCCCTTTCTTCTCAATGGATTGGCATAGCAATAAACACCTCGGAAAGAGGTCGAAGGATGAAATGAAAACTGATACGCTATACCTCCATTTTGCCATACAGGGTTCTGCAGTCATGTTCCAAAGATCAGTATTGAGATGATGGTTTATACTGAGTTTATCCAAGTGTTTACCGTTTACCCATGGTGTTTCTTCCAAATCGCATGAGTACATTCACTTCGAATACCACCAAGCATCCCACATGTGGGGAAGGATGGTGAATCAGTTGAACACGACCAAGCATCCCACATGCCTTTACCGAACCTGTGTTTTCAACCATCAGTAACATACTTTCAATACACAAAAAAAAACATCTTTGCAAGGTATCCATCTGCGTTCCCTTCAACCATCCCAAACATATGAAAATCACTTGAGATCATCATCCCATTGGCAGGGGAGGGTAAAACGAAGTAGGGACAACGCCACAAATAGCCAAGCAGTATGGTGAATCATTGAATCATGCTAAAGCACCACTTTGAATGGTGAAATCTCAATTTTGAGTGGTAGATAGAATCCCCATTGTTGTTGGTAAAATCCGGTTTGTCGCGGTGAAATCCCTAATTTCAACTTTAATCCCCATGTTTCTCCCGAAAAAAAAAAAAAAAACCTACGATCTCCGAGGTTTTCTGGGTTTTTGGCCCAGGGCACAGCCATGTGGGCACTGCAGGGTGTATTGTCCGATGTCCGTCGACCTGGTGCATTCGCAATCCTTGCGCTGACGCAGGTCCTTTGCCAAGGACATGAAAACCTCAGGCGATGCGACACATGACTGGCGTATTCAAAAAACAGATGGAGAAAGGCGGAAGAAATCAGGATGTTGGTTCGAGGATGTTTGCGAATTTCTAGGTGTCCAACTTTTAGACATCTGTGTGCGTTATAAACCAACCTTCTAGCAAGTAGATCAAGTAGAAAACAGAATGATACAACTGGTTCCTGATGATCCTAACCAAATTGTTTCTCGGTTTCAAGGTTTCCAGCACTATTTCCGGGTGGCTATAGGGAAGAGCTTCAAAACCCTCTGCAATTTCATGAAAAAATGGCTGGTTACTGGTTAAAAGCTCATGGATTATGATAAACCCCGGGGTCAAGGATAGGATAACCAACGAACTAATCATCATCGAGTCACAGTCGTCATCTATATCTAATCCATCTTGTATCCCCATCTGTTTGATGCTGAGACTCAACAACTAAATCATTGCTAAAATCAACCAATCACATCGACCAACCAAGAGGTTTTGAATCACGGTTCCCCCACACTCCACAGCCTCCTTTATGCATCGCAGCCACATTCAATCCCTTCTCTCGCGCTATGCGGTCAGCCAAGCGGGCGTCCACACACCTGGCCGAGGCCAGGGCACCATCCATAGCCAGCTTCACCATAACCGGCTTCACTACATGGCCCACTGCCACATGGCTGTATACAGTAGAAAATCTGACAGTGGTAAGGGAGTAGCCTCTGGCAAACGTTTACATAGCTATGGAAAGATCCACGATTTTTAATAGGTAAATCCACTATCCCATAGGATCCATGTATGCTATATATGGTAAGATTTACCATCAATATACCCCAAATGTTAGCATATATACACCATACATGGATCCTATGGGTATGGGATTGATGGAAACATTGGAAGCCTTATCGAAACGCGCCTGGATTGTCCGATCACCGGGAAGTTGGCTCCCTGCATCTTCTGTTCCTCGCGCTGTGCAGCGGCCACTAAGCCTTCTGTCTCGCCTGGATTGCAGCGCTGGAAAGAAAAAAGGGATGACACCATTGGAGGCCATGGCATGTGGAAAAAACCGAGGCTTATCTGGAACATCATCCAATTTCAAGTTTATGATGTTTTTTGTTCGATTCTTCTACTATATTTTACCTCTCTATATTATTGCATTTGCTGAAGGTGCCTCCAAAACATCAAATAGATTTCCAGTAGATTCCCCAGTGTTGGTGGATTTCCAAGTGGGAAAATGCAAAAAAATCACCATGTCAACAATCCCAACTACTGTACACACTAAGTGGATTCAAGTCCCATTGAATCCCACTGTTCATGAAACATCCCCATGCTTTCCAGAGTATAATCAGATTAAATCCCCCCAAAAAAACGCCCTTCACCGGTCAAAAGCGATCTGGTTGGTGGCTTGATCCCCTCTGAAAAATATGAGAGTCAGTTGGGAAGGATTATCCCATATATATCCATATATTACCCATAGGATCCATGTATGGTATATATACTAACATTGGGGGTATATTGATGGGATCCATGTTACCATATAAAGCAGCACCATGGATCCTATGGGTTATGGAAAACAAAACATGTTCCAAACCACCACACGTCGCAATGAAACGATCAGGGCACTTTTGGTGATCGGGTATCCCACGATGCCCTTATCTCCACAGCAGCGCATCTGCACACCATAGCGATGGGCGATGGGCATCAACTTGTCCAGCACGGCACATTGCTCCGCGCGGTTCAATGTCACCAACCTCTGGACAAAAGATGACAAAATCACCAGAGCTCTTGGATTGGTTGTCAATCAGAATCAGTGGTTTTTGTACACTGGGAAGTTAACAACCTCAGGAGTTTCTATAACAATCTATATATATATATATATATATATAGGCAGGTTCCCAAAAATAGTGTCGCAACCCCCGAGAGAAATGTGAACTCCTGCCGTCCAGCACCGCTGGTCACACTTGGGGCCGAGAGGCTCCATCCCTGAGAGTCGCATGTTGCGTACAGACTTGGGATACGCTTGGCCTCGGCGACTTGGGCGAGCTGCGAGCTGGAAATCAAGCGGAAAAGGATGGAAAAGGGCAACCTCGAAATCAACAAAAACACATGATAATGATGGTTGATCATGGCTGGCTAAACTCACTCAAATTCAAGATGTTCAAGGTCACGCCCGGCTGTGCAAAATGACTTGGACTGAATTGTAGTTTGGAACTGTCGTTTACAGGTGGCACCCAGTTTCTTAGCGATTGAACAGCCTGTGGTTTCATAGACCCAAATGGTAGGAAAACGTAGGCGTGGGGGGGGGTACTGGCAACTCATAACAAACACCTTCAGCATGCACGGGCTGGTCGTATATAAGGTCCCAAAGCTTTGGACACATAGCGATAACCCAAATTGTCATGGCTAACCTGATTATATCATTTTCCCATATATATTATATATATGGAAAAGCAAGTCAGCACGCATGAGCCGCATGAGGCAATAACGATCGGTTTAGCCAGGTAGCAAGTAAGTATGACTACGCCGCAGCGCTTTTGTTGGGGAAATTTTGGTGGGATAACAATGCATAACACACTAAAGAGGAAGCAGGATTACACCCTTGCAGTTCCTGGGAGGCTTGGGCAAATGGGGTTATTGTTATGGGATGTTATGGGTATAATTGGATTATTGGTAACCACCATAGATTGATGTATACCATGGTATACCCCTATGGCACCAGGAACTGCACCAGGAACTGCACCAGGAACCAGATGGGACAGCAGCCCTTTTAGCCCAACAACCCAGCCACAAAAGCTGAAGACGATGTGATCCACTCCCAGGCTGCCCACGTGTCGCACAATGGTCTGCGAGACACGAAAAGGTGGACCGAGCTGATTTATGTAACCAGTGAACCAGTTGTTTTCAAACATGTTTCAATGGTTTCGACTCCCTAGTGCGCCATGAGGATTCTATGCCTGGGTGACAAATTCATTTGAGTGGGGTCACTTATGATGACTTCACCACTGGGGTGGATTGCTGCATGGTTATTCAAGCAAAAAGGGACGTGTTAGGGGTTCAGTCCCATAATTCTTCCCTATAGTGACCATTGCCTCGAAATCCTTCATGTTGTCCATGATTGGTCCTTGGCAAGCCAGAAACGAGATGCCTGGGGCCTGGGACTTCTGGACAAAGGCAAGCAAAGTCAGTAATATGGTGCTTTTGAGGCTGCATAGCATGGACAAAAATTGACATGTAAGTCAAGTAGGCTTTGGATAGCATGAGGTAGCCATGGATGGCTTCAGATTTCAACCGTTCAATTTTTGCGCCATCGAAATGATACTCACCAAACATATCAAGGGAACCAAACATAACCAAACCAACACCTCAAAGAAAATTTCAATGAAACCACACTGCAACAAAAACTCAGCAGCCTCCAGGTTCTTCCATGATCTTCCATGGCCCTTTCAACAAACAACAATGACACATTTTCCAACCCCCCAAAAAACAGCAACCAAGGTGCCACCCACCAGGTTCCGGTAGTGCACAATGGGATCAAAGCGTGGAGACACCGCGTGAGCGCCAAAGGTTTGGACCAGGAAAGTCAGTTGACCCAAGCGTTCCTCAGCGGTGGAAAAACACGATTTTCCATCAGCATGGCTCCCAAAGAGGCCTAGAGATCAGGTTTTTTTTTTCTCCTGGGTATAGCCATAAGTTAAAACAAGTTTCCATCGATTTTCCATAAAATGACCTATGGGTTGGACCCTAAGCCTCCAGGCTGCAACCCTCCGGTGAAGCGTCCGTCAAGCTGGTGTCCACCCCCGGCTCCAGGGCTAAGTTCTCAGAGTTCACGGTGTAGTTGAAGAGGTGCACGGGATAACCTGACCACTGAAACGGGATGGCTTTACAGATTGCATATGTGAAGTGTTGATGGATAGACTGATTGATCTATAGATTGATAGTCAGATAGATTTTATATACATCTAATATCAGTTGATTCTTATTTTGTTGGTGTTTGATGGTGTTTGAGCCTACCCATTGAATTCAAGGCCAAGATCATAAGCATCATAATCATCATGGCAATGCTCCGATAATATTCCATCAACAACTGACAGGTGCTCTGCCATGCGGCGCCCCCCTGCAGAAGATATGATGTAGGTATCTTTTAAGGCTGGGGCAGCAACATGTTGTTCGAAACTACCAGCCAGAAAATGAGTTTCAAAATGTTTCAAGTACCAAACTTAACCCATAAGCACAGGTGGCAACTCCAGTTCGTTTTATCCTATCCTAACTTTAAACACCCCCAATTGATGGTCCAAAAATATCCGCAAAGCCCCTGAGTAAACCCTGGTTTCTGCAGGGACACGGTGCAGCACGCTGTCCGGTTTCTGCCATGCTTGGATCCACTTCCTGAGCCATGGGCAAAACCAGCTATTGGACAAGTGCGAAACACCTACTGGTTGGTGGTTTCAGCCCCTATGGGAAATATTAGTCAGTTGGGATGATTATTCCCAACATATGGAAACATATAAAATATTCCAAACCACCAACCAGCCTAACACATGGAGATGTATAAGTAACAAAAAAGGGATTGAACATGATCCCACATGATTGGACTAACTAAAATTTAAACTTTACAGTCATTAACACTTCTTCCAAGCATCTACTCTGGCCTATCATGTAAAAATTCAGTCAATCCATGCCAACCATATCACCCATGTTATATCCAGCTCCAGCTGAGATTCTTGTAGTTCTTCGACCACCAACTAATGCACATCACTCCTTTGCCCGTCTGAGGATTGTAGGGCTGCACGCATACCGCGCGAACCACCGGGTTCTTGCGAGGACCGGAGGCGATGTACATGAAACCATCTGGCGGCAGCAAACAGCAACGAACAAACATGGGCAGTGCGGAAAATATGAAGATCAACTATAAATGGTGGTTTAGCTGCCTATGAAAAAGAAAGACATGTCAATATTGGGAATGCCATTGGGGCTTAAAACTGAAAAATGAATGAACATGATTTTCATGAAAGAACCCGCCCTTGCCTTTTCCTCATTGTCTCTCACCATGACTTTAAACCTTCATATACTGGGATCACGCACCATCAATGTTTTGTTTTCTCAGGATCTGCCCAGCATAAGCACTGAGCAGCCACGAACTTGTTTCCCATGTATGCCTTATATAACCCCACATTCATTACTTCATTCATTAACAACCATTGACATATAAGTAAAGAACATAGACCCCATAGACAGATGTATGCAATATAAATCAATATAATTCTACAATATATATATATACACCCTCTGGTAAACTAACATAGCTATTGAAAATGACCATTTATAGTGGATTTTCCCATTAAAAATTGTGATTTTCCATTGCTATGTTAAATTACCAGAGGGTAACATATAACGACGGTTCACAATCCAAGGCTTCCCCAAATCCATGGGGCCTATGGCCTATGGCACCCTCCGGTAACCTCGGGCCCCCTCCAACCTTCAAAGCCATTGAGGTACTGCCGCAAGAATCCCCAGGGCACATCGGTTCGACGCGAGCCTCACTACAACCAGCATGAACCAACTGAAAATGCCTCAGGGAAAAAGTGTGAGATATTCTCAAACCTGAGGTGTCCAGTGTTGGTAGGGCCCATCCTCCAGTTTTTTCAGCAGAATTTGGTAATGGTTCACTTATTACCAATTTATACCAATTTTCCGAAGATTTTGGCCCCTTTTGTCAGGTGAAATCCCAACAGTGCACCAGCATCACCAAGAAACATGAGATGATCAGAGGAGGGTTTCGGGCGGCTACATGACGATCCTCCTCCATGACTTTCATGCCGAAACGTCGGGGCTTATCCTCGGCATTTCCATCCATTTTCCATCCAAAATGTGACACATCTCCCATCTCCCCGGGGAAAAATACATCTTCAACAACGTAAGGCGGCCTTGGCAATGCTATTATATACTATGAGTATCTATGAGTCATATGATAGTTCATTCGTTTTTGTTGGCTTGGACGCTCAACTTCAACCCTGGGACCTGGAAACCTCATGAATCAAGGACAGTTGGGGTCTCCCTTTAGAAGCATTGCTCGACCAATCCGCTTGCTTTGTGCAATCCAGTCTTAATGGTACCTCAATCATTGTTGGTGATAGAAATAGGGAACGGACTTGTTTGAGGGCACAAACTTCACCACAAGAAATCCCACACAAACAAGGCACATAGAAATATAGAAACTTCCAAAAAAAATGCAAGCTTCAAGGAGCACCTTAGAATCTCTATGAATTTCCCTTCAAATCTGCCAAGCATCGCTGGGTGGTGGATCCCTCACATCCCGCTGCCGCTGTCGAAAGCGTCGTGGTGAGTCGCTGCGGGGGCGCCGCCGCAGCGGCGAGCGCGGGCGGCCGTAGCCCAGGTCGCGGTCGCGGCTGAAGCCGCGGCGGTCGTCGAATCTGTGGCGGTCTTCGGGCATGCGGCGATCGTAACCTCGGGACAATGGTCATCGGACACTGGGAAGATGAACCCCCAAGTTCTTATATTGGTATGTAGGACCTACGGCACCTATGGATTTGATGATATTCTAAGGCTCTAACATGCTCTAACATTAACGATAATCTAGGTTTATCATGGTTTATCAGGGTGGATAAGGTATATATAGGATCCTATACCCCACATCCCTGTCACCCTGGCCGCCCTTTGCCGCGCAACGATCGCGCTTGTGGCGCTCCGGCGTCCGGCGCCGCGGGGAGCCGCGCCGGGGCGAGCAGCGCCGGGGCGAACAGCGCCGGGGCGACGGCGTGTCGCGGCTCTTGGAACGGCGGAAGTCTTCGGAACGGGCGCGGCCGCGCCAGTTGCCTTGGCGGGTCCGGGGACCGTCCTTTTTTGGGGGGAAATATTGATGGAAAATGGGACGATGGTCAACAAGAGTTTGGGTTGGACATGTTGGACCAAAAGCGGACTCACCAAACACATGTAAAAACCAAACACATGTAAAGACCACACGACTTACAGACATCATAGACTCACTACTTTTGAAACAGACATCTTCCCCGATGTTCCCTGTAACCCACCCACGATGGATCACAATGGGGACTTAACAAACAGCACGGCCCACTCCCTGGCATTCCGGTCGTTGCTTTCGAGCCTGGCGGACGTTCCAAGGAAGAGGAACCGCTCCTGGAGGGGTGGCACATGTTCATGCAGAATAGATTTTCATGGCCTTCCAACGTGGATATGTGAATCAAACCCAAGTCCCAAATGTTCAGATGGTGTTTGATGGTTTATGTGGTTAGAAAAAACATGAAGATGATGCCCCTGGCTACTCCGAAACTTGTAAAACCGTATTCAAGGCAATGTTCGGACCATTCTCCTGGATTCATGATGGATTGCAGGCCAGAATTCAGATGTTCTCAAAAATAATTCTTGGAATGCTTCCCCGGATATTGATTGAAAAAAAACTAGACATTGAAACATTGAGAAAACTAGACATTGATTCAATAATTCGGTGGGGCCTTTTGAAATTGCTAGACATTGAGAAAACTAAGAACATGGCGACCTGGAAGTTCCTCCGCGATTGATTCAATGATGTTCAACAACGTTTGATTGGTTAAATGATTGCCCCAATGGTTGATCCACATAAAGCTCACTTGTTTTTAAAGCCAATTCAAAAGCAGCAATATGCAGAGATATGCTCAACTCGATGATTACAAATGGAGATCGTGTTTGTGGTTTTATACTTGATGGTTCACAAACTTGATAATTTTCTGGTTGGTGGTATACCTACCCCTCTGAAAAATATGAAAGTCCGTTGGGATGATGACATTCCCAACATATGGAACAATAAAAGCCATGATTAAAACCACCAACCAGTTTTAAATTTGGATATTAAAAGCTTTGACGATTCAAACCATGGGAAAATCCACCATAAATGGGGAAAACCATGGGAAATACCATCTGGAAATGCCACTCGGACGTTGAAAACACGTTTAAAAAAGCCGTCCTGTGGCGACACGTCTTGCGCGGTGGCGCCCGCTTGCGCTGTCTCTCTCGGGATCTCATGCGGCGTTTGTTGCCCTGCCGCCCTGACAGCTGGGAAGATGGCTGCGGTGAACATTACCCTCTGGTAAACATACAAAACATAACATAACATAACATAACATCATGGGAAAACCATGGGAAAATCCACCATAAATATATAATATGGGAAAACTATGGGAAATACCCTCTGGTAAATGTTTACATAGCTATTGAAAATCATCATTTTTAATGGGTAAATCCACTATTTCTATGGTCATTTTCAATAGCAAACTGTTTGTTTAACAGAGGGTATGAGAAAACTCGCAGAATTGATGTGTTTTTCTGCAAGTGATGGCCATGCTCCCCAGGGCAAACAAAATGCCAAAGGTGACCATGATCCAATCATTGGAAGATCCTGCTGTGCGGTCCCAGTAATTCCCCTTTACCCTTACCATTTGTAAAAACAAATCAGAAATCCTGGTGTCGTTTTAAAGGGACAGTCTAGCAAAACCAAAAATAACACCCAATTATCTTCAAGTGTTATCAAATCACTCAAATGGCAAGTCAATCAATGTGGTCATTTGTTTGTGCAAAGATACAGATATCATACTATGTTTGACAGTGTGCATCTGTGGTATTCATGGTTTATCACACCATGCGGTGCCTAGCTTTGTCCATCAAAAGCTGAAGCGAAAGAAAACCGCTACATCATGATGAGATATGAGAAACACACCCAAAAATCGTGGCAAATCATACTCCAAAACCCCCTCTGCTCCGTAATCAAACCTGGCTAGCTGGGAAATGCCCTTCTGAAATGGAGGTTTCTAGCTGGGAAAATCATGACAGTTTCTGGATTTTCTGGATTTTCCATGTTTGATGAGACCAGCTATGGCATATCAATGGGTCGGTTGAATTGTAAAATCCATGTTTAGAAAAACTGCGGCTGTAATCCATGGCGAGATAGCTATATTTCAATAGTACTACTATATATAACCAACTTACAAAAAAAAAAGAAAAACAAAAAACTATACATAATATTGTATATATATATATATAAATATACATATATATATAATTATATAATTATATATAGGTATATAGGTAGATATATATATATATTATATACATATATATATATATATATATTATGGCAGGCTTTTCATGACCAACTGATGCTCCAAGCCATGGCACTGCTTCCGGACGACGAGGACGAGCCGGAGGAACTCCCTGAGTCATCCGAGTCCGAGGACGAGCCACGGTCGCTGGCCTCGGCGAGGTGCCAAAGATCAATGGGGAATTGGTTGGTTAATAACTGGTTGGTTAATAACTGGTTGGTTAACTGGTTGGTTAATATACCTCGTTAATAATGGTTAATATTAATGGTTAATATAAATTATATGTATAATGGTTTACCTGAATGTTACCTAAATGGTACATAGATTTTGTTGAATCACGTAAATGGTACCTAAATGATTATAACGATTATAACATTCCTGGTTGGTGGTTGAGCCCTACCCCTCTGAAAAATGATGGAGTGAAAGTCAGTTGGGATGATGACATTCCCAAGATATGGACAAATAATCCAAATGTTCCAAACCACCAGGAAGTCATTCTGCTGCTATATTCAATGGCCACTTTAGGTACCTAAATATGAGGTACCTACCATTTTTTTCAGGCCTATGTATAAGGGCTATGTAAAGGGATGTACACCCAAAATATGGCTGTATATGGTACTAACGTACCTCCATTTTAGGATCCTGAATTTCCCATTGATATATTGTTAATATATGATGTTTATATCTATGACATATATGTCAATCTGTGAATTATTGATGTATGATGTTTATAACATATGTTGATATCTATGTCTGAATCATTCTGTAATTATCTGTATTATAGATCGTGGTTTCATGAATAGTGCAACAGCCTTGGCGAAAACAAGCTCCAGTACTAGTCAACCCAAGAGCCGGAACCTCCAGCTTATCAATATTAGGGGCCATAGGGGCACAAGGTTTAATTTGCTAACTCTGGGAGTATGAGTAGCCGAGTGGCCCCCTTAATTCCTCAACCACTCTTCATCGACCCATGACATCAGAAATCTCAAACATGATTGGGCCATGGGCAGTTTACCCTCTGTTAAACTAACAGTTTGCTATTGAAAAAGGCCATAGAAATAGTGGATTTACCCATTAAAAATGATGATTTTCAATAGCTATGCAAACATTTACCAGAGGGTATTTCCCATAGTTTTCCCATATTATATATTTATGGTGGATTTTCCCATGGTTTTCCCATGGGTTTTCCCTGGATTTTCCCATGAAACAAATGGAGGCCATGTCCCCTTGCCCGAGCATCTCGCCAAGGGGCTGAGGGGATGTCACGACATTCCAACCTCAGCGCGTCGTTGGCGCCGTAACGTGTTGGATGTTTTCGGCGTCAACATCGGGTGGTGAACAAAGACCACTATATCTGATTGGAGGTGTCCAGAAATGTGTTGTGTTTTCTAATCATTTAGGCTGTTAGCTCATTTCAGCATATGTTAGCATTGAAATTCATGGTTTTGAAGATCCCGCAGTTCAAGAAACTCCCAATTGAACTTGATGTTAACTGAAAATCCAAGTTTGGGGAGGTCTCTTTTTTTAGAGAATCGCCTGCTACCTTTGACTCACCTGGAGTGGCTTTGTGGATCTCAATTTCTACCCCAAATAGGCCCCCCGCCCCGGCCCTGAAGCGCCAGGCCACTTTAGATCTTCAATGTCAGCCATGGTCAAATGGTGCCCAGCAGTGGGCCAATCGTCAACGATTGGCCAAGCGCTGCGTGTTTGTCTCCAAGCAGTGGCGCGGGAACCGAACTAAACTGAGCCTAAATGCTGAAACGTGTAGTTTTTCGATGGGATACAAATCCCATAAAAATTCGCATTTCAATTGAACATAATGCTGGAACAATTTGCTCTAAGGGCCTGGCTGCCCGTCTTTCTGAGAACCATCAAAAGGTACACTATGAGAAGAAGAAAGCACAGCCGAAACAGCCAACCCAGCCAACTTCCCCAAGAGAATAGTACGCAATGGCGACCCATGATATTTCAAAGAATTACAGATCCGCAAGACCATGGATTTCAATATGTGTATATATATATATATCTATATGAAATGGAATGTATATATTATATTGGGGAATAATCTTAATCTATGGGAACTCCAAGCGCCAGCTTGGATGGTGGTTGAAAATGGTTTACAAAACCAGAGAACCTCCTATTGAGCACCCAAAACAGCTGGCAAATGGAGATTCATTCACCAAAAGATGGTATACTAAGTTTTGATCCAAATCCATGAAATAATCCCCATCCTATTATCGGTATACTACTTTTCTTGTTGATTATAGCACAGTGAAACCCGAAAAATTGGAAAATCCATCCCCAAGAGGATCTAACTCCGGCTCCCCAACCACGACTGCACAGGCCAGATCCCAACGCCATGATGAGTCAATAGAAGCACGGATCAGGCGTTAGGCCAGAACTGAGAAATATTGAATCAATATCACCCGCCATGATGATAGAAATATTTAAATCATATCTTAAATCCATAATTTCTAATCAGACATGTGTGTGTGACATAATGTGATTTGTCTGGTGAATGGTGTGATGTGCCCAGTGGTTGCACTCATCGCACGGCCGAAAGAGCTCAGCTGCAAGAGGTGGGGCAAATAGCTGGAGGTGATGCCGAAATGAACCGTGACTTTGAACAACAAACTCGAGAAAGAATGGCTGCTTGGTGGTTGAGCCTACCCCTCCGAAAAATATTAGTTCGTCAGTTGGGATGATGACATTCCCAATATATGGAAAATAATCCAAATGTTCCAAACCACCAACCAGTTGACATATTGCGCATATGTTAATCTGATCATATCATTAAACTGAGTTAAGCTGTATGTGAATAAACATGTACATATTAGGCTACCCATGGCTGCAAAGGAGCAACATGGTTCTGTCACACAACATGCCCATATGAGTGGCGGACAAAATTACTCAATTACTAGCCGCAATGGACATGGCCAAAGTGGGTGGTCCCCTATCGGTTGTGAATGTTTTCGCACAAATTTGAACATCCCATGTCCACTCTGCACTACTTTGGTCTTCGGCTAATTTTGTCGGTTACTCATATGCTTGCAAGATAATGAAAGGAACACATGCATCAAAATGCGGAACCCTGTTTCAAGCCTTGGACAAGCCCTTGGGAGGCACTAGGCTTCAGAGAAGGACATGGAACCAGTCGGCCATTGCAAGGGAACAGGTTGGTCCCTTGATGGTCTCAAGCATGGAGGATGCTCAAAAATTGCCATAGATAATAGAGAGACGGAGAATGATGATAGATTTTGGGGCTGCCCTCTTTTCAAACAAACCCAGGTGCCGGGGGAAAAGGTGCCATTTTCATCCCAGCTCTGAGTGTCAGCCGCTTAGCGGCCAGGAAAGCAGTGGCCATTTTTGGCCTTTCGGATGCGATTGCTGTGTGCTTGGCACCCTGGGCCTATGCCTCACAATGCCCATTGCATTCTGACATAACACACAAACCTCTGACACGTTTCGATCCTCCAAGACTCCAGGACCCGGTGACTCCATAAATCTGCCATGTGGTAGCCATGTGGGCCATCGACCCCCAGCAGGATCAACTATTTACAAGTCGCCCAGTGATTCTCAGGACCGGGAAGGCAGACAAGTCAGCAATGGATCGCGCAGTCACCCTCTTCCACTGCCATAATCTCCTTGGGAGCTTGGCGGAGGGTTTGATGCAGTCCAGGTCTTCTGGTAAGAAACAACGATCCTGGCTGAAGAATGAACATTGATATTTAATATCATTTAACAAACATAGAGGTAAAAACACAAATCAGAAACATTGCATATGGAAAAGTGAGCCACTGCTGATATGACACAAGACCCATTTGTCTTCACAGCGGCTTTAAAAAGCACAGTTTCCACCACAACATGATGATCCCCTCAAACTAAGAAACTGAAAACTCACCACTAGTCCGAGTCTGACAATTGAAGGAAAAACAACCCCACATTGTACATTGGGCATTTATGCAAACCGCCTTGACCAAACATCAGCCCGCTTTCCCCGCCGAGCTGCAAAGCCATTGCCCTTCTGCACCATGCATTGCCTGCGGAAGTCACTTGGGAATGGTGGAAAACGTGGTGCACTGTGGGTAAATTATAATATTTCACTAACCTGAATTAAGGCCATTGATTTCCCTTACTAACCATGATTCCAGTGAGGTCGCAGTGAGGTCGTTATAATTTACCCAGATATATCTGGAATGTGGATACAAGGTGAGGCCCCCCAGTGATGTGAATGTTGGTTCATAAACCCCTTGAATACTATCTGCTTGGTGGTATGCCTACCCCTCTGAAAAATATGAGAGTCAGTTGGGGTTATTATTCCCAATATATGGAAAACATGTTCCAAACCACGAAGCCAGCTATAGTATGCTATAGTTACTTAGTTAATCTTAGTTGTATCATTATATCCCCCCATAAACAGAAGTTAACCTCACCTTGCAATGACCGGCAAAGCCAACGGCTTTTGGGGTAATTTGGACGGCACTGTTCAACTTTTGGGTCACCGAATCCCAGGAACATATCAGATTCGCTATAGGTGGGGAGAAAACAAGAACCAATAAATAGGGATGTCATACAGTCATACACGTATGATATCATATGTGATGAAAACTTACCTGTGGTATAAGACATAGCTGACAAAACTGAAAATTCCAACTGTGTTTTTTTTTGGGCCTACCAGTCACCTATGTTTGGGGATGGAATCTTCAGTTCATGGATCGATCGCTGTTGGAGCCAAAGGGACCCCGGGAGACAGACCGGCATGTTGGAGGTCGGCATGATGACATCCGGCAGCACGCCCCGGTCCAATCTCTCCTGGGGAAGCCGAAACGCCCCTATGCGCCCGGAAAAGAGAAAACTCACAACCTGCTGGATCCAAAGTAACATAACAATACACACAAAATCATACAAATACTACATTATCTTGATTTATCTTGCACTTCCAGGTCTTTAAACATAAATTCCATAAAAATGTCAAACATCTGAACCTTCAACAACCCAATAGCAGCAACCACTCTGCGCCTGCAACAGCTGAACATCGGACACGTGCCGGTCCATGGGCAAATACGGCACCGGAGTTTCCTTCTTCCTAGGCATCGGAGCTACTGCTGGTGGTGGTTCACCATGGGTTGAAGCGCCCTGTATGCCGGATGGACCTGGTATTTCCCAGGATTCAGATCATCTGGTTGGTGGTTGAGCCCTACCCCTCTGAAAAATATGAAAGTCAATTGGGATGATTCTTCCCAACGTATGGAAAAATAGAAAATGTTCCAAACACTTCCAAACCACCGACCAGTCATCTTATTGTGCAAACATGTGGAGAGTTCGGTCAAATTTCAACCACATTGGAGAGACACGTGACATGTGACACGCCTCCAATCATGAGGATTCATGCCGCAGAATGACTCTTTTCACCCATCATATGTCATGTGCTGGTTCCATAGCAACAGTGCATGTGCAAACCTATGTCCACAGGCTGGAAAAGAACAAGTTTCTTGCTCCACATGTATATATGTATATAACATAGACCCGGGCAAGCCGGCGGCGGAAGTTTCCCAAACATAAATGACCTATAGTTCAAAGACAACCTGTCCCGACCGTGTCCTTCCCTCGACACTCCACACCTCACACTGCACA